>ULNJ01020860.1_pt1 | contig 14941 bp, 9 predicted proteins | sample 1951891 | NCBI WGS metagenome assembly ULNJ01 (sample SAMEA4835574, study PRJEB28245) | human gut metagenome | biome: gut microbiome; material: fecal sample | place: Denmark | collected 2008 | reverse complement strand
CCAACGCACTGGATGACTACGGCGGCAAAACCAATATTGCGTTCTGCCAGGCGTGCGGTAAGGCGTTTATCAAACGTGGCAACCGGCAGAAGTATTGCGGCACTCTGGAATGTCAGAGCGTGCGGAACAAACTCAAATCCAAAGAGTATTACTACCGGGAGAAGGCAAAGGGCAAAACGGAATAAGTGCTGCTGCGTTTTACCCCAGGGGGGATTAGAATCTCTGTGCCCTTTCACAGGAAGGCCGGCGCAGGGGTTCACGCAAATTTTTGCGGAATTTGTAAGGGGGGGGATACCCCTAAACGCAAAACGACTGGCAGTACAAGCAAATTATCGGCGTGGATACGCCAAAAGATAGCGAAATCATGCTTGGATATGCACATGATTGATACAGAATGGAAAGGCGAAATACAACAATTCCCGGAATTTGCCGCAAGCATGAGTTCAACAATTTCACGATATATTCGCACAAACTTGCGACAGTATCTTGAAAAATCTGACACCATATGATATGATTTTTTATATACTTGTAATATCATCGGGAGGTTTCCTATATGGCTGTTTCCTATAACAAACTGTGGAAGCTGTTGGTAGATAAAAAGATGAGCAAAGCCGATCTGCGAAAAGCCGCCGGGTTGGCCCCCAATACCATGACCAAACTCCGCAGAGATGAACCCGTGGCGATGGGCGTGCTGGAAAAGATCTGCGGCACGCTGGATACGGATTTTGGGGATATTGTGGAGTATATAAAGAATTCGGAAGTCTGAATATAGATGGTTTATTGGACAGAAAATGCAATAAAATGATAATTGATGGAGGAATCATCATGGATAAATACGTTGAAACGCTTGATGCGTTGATGAAAGCAAAAAAAGAAAAGAAAAAGCCTACAATTAAGGAAAAAGAAGCTTTTCGCAGCGCATGGCTTGGCCTTGTTGCGGATACAGGTTTGGTCGGTCGCGCCGAACAGTATTTGTACGAAGGATTTACTTTCTGCGGTGCAGAGCCTTTCTATGCCTATTTGATTCAAACGGAAGATCCGAATGCAACTCTGGCAACACTGTTAGGCGGAAAATACTACGGCATTGACAGCAATGCATCTTTCCGGTTGATGGCGCATTTGTTAGCATTGATGCTTAATAACAATGCTCCCAGGAATATACTGGCACTCATAATTAAGCGGTTGCCGAGTGCATGTGTTAATAAAGATAAAAAACGACTCGGCACGGCTGAGAAAACATTGGAGAAGTATTTTCTATCGGAACTTCGACCGGATGCGGAACTATGTCCTCTTGCAGATATTGGAACCAAACCGGTATTCATTAACGAGTTTGTAGCGCTTGTTTCTTCCATAATGGATGGCATTGAAAATGCTGGTTCCGCAAAAGGCGTTGTTGTAAAAAATACTGCAAAGATTCGTAAGTGGCTTGCTGATTATGATTTTTCCCAAAGTGTCATCGCAGACACGAAGACTGATTCAGTAACCCCTGCATCAACAACAGATGCAGCGGAAAAAGCGAAGATTGTATCTGTTGCAGACAATCCCCCGGAAGATAGAGTTCCAGCACCGAAAGTGACCGTTGCACAGCCTGAGGAAGATACTCCTGCCGATATGATAGCATATCTTGCTGCGTTGCTGGGGAAAGCTTCTAAAGCTACAGCTGTTGTGAAGGCCGAGAGTACGCAACAGAGAGTTAAAATTGATGCATTGACCCAGGCTTTGGAAACTGAGCAGAATAAACTTCATGGAACCAATCAGCAGATAGCAGACCTACAGGATACTATTACTGAGTTAAGAAAAAAACTGTCTGCCGCTGAAGGCGATATCATTGTGTTGAAACAGACGGTGGAGCAAAGAAATGCAGTCATCGCCGAAAAAGACGCGGAAATAGCAGAAAGAGTTAAGATGGCAGAGGTTCTCAGTCGGGACAGAAGTAAACAGGCTGACGAGTTGCTTCAAAAACTGGCATCCAAGATTCGCATCGAATATCGGGATTTTGTGGATGCGTTGGATGTGCCTATGAGCTGTGATTTGGGTGAGAACCTGAGGCTCCAGCTTCAGAGTATCTTCGATATACTGGAAAAGGGCGGCATGAAAATTAAGTGAGGTGAAAAAATGTGGCAACAGGATTGAAATATTATTTTGGCATTGACTTCGGCACAACCAACAGCGCAACTGTTGGATATGTGGTGATGGATCAAAAGCCAGAAGCCGTTAAATACGGCGATGAAGAAGGACGTCCAGTTCCGTCCGTTATTGCGATTGATAAAACCACAGGCGCTGTATTCACTGGCCGGGATGCATGGGATAAAAAGATGGAGCTGAGCGAATCCTGTGAGTATATCTCATCGGTTAAGACCATTCTGGATTCTGAGCAGATAAAAACAATTGCAGGTCGTGAGTGGACTGCTGTCGATGTGGCCAGCGAGGTTTTTAAGCATCTGAAAGCCAATGTTCATAATCGTACCGGAATTGACATGGAAGAGGCAACTGTTGCGATTCCCGTTGGCTTCAGCGCATCAAAGCGGTCCAAACTGCGTGAAGCAGCACAGAAAGCCGGTATTCATATTAGTTCTTTTATCAGTGAACCCACTGCGGCCTTTTTTGCAAACTATGATGAACTGAAAAGTTCTTCTGTTGTTGCGATTTTTGACTGGGGCGGTGGTACTCTGGACGTATCCATTCTTCAGCATGTCAATGGAAAAGTGTCTGAATTGGCAACAGTCGGAAGAAGCATTGCCGGTGACTATATCGATGATAAAATTGCCAAGCGAATTCATGCAAAAATTGCCCGTAAAAAAGGTGTTGAGATGGCATTCGCAGATATGCCATCCAGCGCCCAGGATATGATGCGGGTTCGTGCCGAGCGGGCAAAACGCATGCTGGGCGATGATGATACCGCCACGATTTCCATCAATAATTATGGCGTGTATGGTGCCTGCCGTGAAACATTGGAATATGACTGGTTTGCTGACATTGTAGATCCGGAAGTCACGATGGCGATGGACTGCCTAGAGGAAGCTATCCGTCAGTCGGGAGTTGGACTTGCCAATATTGATCGGATCGTTATGGTGGGCGGTAGTAGCAATTTGCGTCCTCTGTTGGAGAAGATGGATGACAAGTATGGAGATAAGCTGTTCTTCCCGGAAGAAACCATGTGGAATGTCAGCCAGGGTGCTGCTATGTTGGCAATGACTCCCGGAGGTTATTATGCCAATCAGTCTATTGGTATCGTTCTGAGTGACAATGCATACTATGAAATTCTGAAACCAGACACTCCCATTCGTGGATGGGAGCATACATGTCACTTCGGAATTGTGGACTCCAGCAAGGAAGCCCGTTTTGTTTTTGGTGGCAGCCCTGATATCGAGGCTGCCCCGGAAAGATATAAGACACTGACAGTTCCTGCATACCGTTTCCTTCAGGAGCAGATTATACTCAATGCATCTGTTGATCAGAATATGGTGTTCACTGCTATTGCCGGAAGTAATATGCAGCCTGCAGAGTTCCGGCGGCTGTGGGAATACACACAATTGAAATGCTATTATAAGCTGCCTGGAAAGCGGGTGCAGCATGGAGAGTAATATCAGTACTGTAGCATTCCGGAGCAATTTGTATCCTGTAGAAAAGAGTTTTTATGAGGACTCTACTTTTCGTTCCAAAATACATGACCCATTTTCGCTGGAGATTCTCAAAAAACAATGTGCATTGACGAGCCTTCAGAAGGAAGAATATGATTATGCATCAGTTCACTGCGCATACGCTGCAAAAAATGACTATCCTTGGGGAACAATTAGAGACCAGCAGGGGCATGAGCAGGTCATCTGCAGGTGCCTTAACACGAAATGCAGCCACTTTCATAGTTGCCGTCCCGATTTTGATCTTTCCGAGTTAGCAATATATGAGGAGAACAAAATGGCTCAGCCGGCAATTTTCGAATTGGAAGAAGCCGCACGAAAGAAGCGTGCACCAGAAGATGGAGATGCCGGAGCGGCAGCGAAACTGTTTGCAGGAGACACCCCGGAACAGAAGCATGCTGGAGAATCGGGGACTCCTACTCCTGCGGAGAAAAAAACGGACGATCCGTTCGTTGTCCGGAAACCCGTTCAGTCGGTGCTCCAGCCTGCGGAAGTCAGGAAAATCGATTTCAGTTCCTTTAAAGAAACCACACAGGACGAAATCATCGAAGCGGAACCTGCAGAGCGAAGCATCGTAAATGCTGGCCCCGGTACGGGCAAGACATGGACCTTGATTGAAAAAATCATCCATATGATCAACGAGGAGCAGGCTAAGGCAGAGAATATCTTGGTTCTGTGTTTCTCGCGCTCTGCCGTGGAGGTTGTACGAAACAGGCTCTCTGATGCCGCCGAGACGGGACGCATCGGTTATGAGTGGCAGGATGTCGATGTCCGTACATTTGACTCCTTCTCTACATATATGCTGGCATGGGTGCAGGCCAATCATACGGATTTGCTTCCCAAACATTTTCTTCTGGAAGCATATGACTATGATCAGCGCATAAAAGTTGCAACATCTATTTTCAAAAAGAAAAAAGATATGCTGGCTGATTATGAGCATATCATCGTCGACGAGGTTCAAGATCTTGTTGGTAGCCGGGCAGAGTTGGTTCTGGCGATGCTGAAAGGCCTCCCTGACACTTGTGGTTTTACGATTTTGGGTGATTCTTGCCAAGCTTTGTACGACTATATGGCAGAAGGCGATCCTGCGATTATGTCCTCTGAGCAATTCTATCAAGACATTTTCAAAAGTTTCCCCAGTGCCAATTATTACGCACTAACAGAGAATCACCGCCAGGGTGATACCTTTGGGCAGTTGACTGTCCCATACCGGAATGCAATCCTTACTGGTTCCACCACGGAACGGGTTTCTGCAGCGAAAGATTTGTTGACACACATTCCCCTGATGCCTGTAAAACTGACCAAGTTTTCAAGGGACGATGCACTGCGATATGTCGGTCAGGGTGAGACATTGGGTATTCTTACCCGCACAAATGGACAGGCATTGCAGATCTCTGCATGGCTCCAAAATGCGGATGTTCCGCATACCCTGCACCGTGGCCTGGGGTCTCCGACGCTGGGCGACTGGATTGCCCGTATATTCTGTGACTACGAAAATGAATCTATTGATGAAACTGCCTTTGTGTCAAACCATCTTGCTTTGTTTCCGGAGGCTGGATACGAAATGGCACATATGCGGTGGACGGCTCTTGTTTCAACACAGCGTGGTGAAGCGCGGAAGAGATATGAGGTTGCAGATCTGCTGAAAGGCCTCTTGAGAAATGCCAAGGAGCCAATGTTGTATGAATCCGGAACGGGAGCCAAACACGCAATTACGGTCAGCAATATTCACCGGGCAAAAGGCAAGGAGTTTGACTCTGTAATTGTTATTGACGATGTGATTGAGGCAATGGCAGATCCCGATACAGAAGACATTTTGGAACACAAGGTATGTTACGTTGCGCTGACACGGCCCAGGAAAAAGATAGAAAGAGCTGAGATTTCCAAAAAAGATAAACAGATCTATACTACGAGAAACGACGATCAAAGCAAACGGTGCGCAAAAGCCGGTGGCTTTAAACGGTATATTTCTCATTTCGAGGTTGGCAGTGATGCCGATCTGGATCTGCGATCTCTCGCTGCTGACAATAAGCTTCAGCAGTATATCCGGAAGAGTGTTCATTCTGGAATGAGATTGAAACTGCTTAAATGTCCGGAAGGAACAAAACCCTATGTTGTTTATCGAATTGTGCTGGAAGACAACGAAAAGCTTGTACTGGGCTATACCAGCAAATCTTTTGCGCATGAACTGGAAAAGGCAATTCAGCATATAAAAAATATGAATTGCTCGGTGTATTATGAGGTATATCCTCATGCATTTTGTGATGTGTATGTCCACAACATTACAACGTGTGTGTCTGGAATAGCTCCTGTTCCCGCAGGTGCAAAGGCCTTTGGAGATGTCAGTATTTGGTCTGGCATAACCATCACAGGGTTTGCAGCAGTTGACAAAGACACATACTAATTATACAGAACCGGAGGTTTTGCTATGGCTGACTATTCAAAATACTATGAAGCCAGAGAGGTTGTATCCCGCATTCTGGAGCAGGATTTTATTGGACCTGTCACAAAAGATGAATGCCTTGCTGAAGTTCCGGTTCAGTATTACATCATGGGCAAACTGTATCCGCAAAAGGATACTGTGGAGGCATTGGATCTGGCGCGGAATCCCTTGTTGGAAAATGAGATTGAAACCTATGATGCATCCATTTCTCTGAGTAATCAGAATAATCCTTCTTCTATGGGTATTACGGTTACACTGAAAGCAGGTGCCGGTGCAATTTGTATTTCTGGCAGCTATGCCTTCTATGAGCCGATTTCCTTTGAAGATGCAAAGTAGTGTGGAATTGATACCTCCAGATGGGAGCATCTGGAAAAGAAACCCAAAGAAATTTGGCGACGCAACGAGTATTCTTATGCCAAAAAAGTCATATTTACTGGCGAACGGGTGGAGTACGCAGACTTACCCAACGGACTCCAGCTGCAGGTTTATACACACTCTATTATGGATTCCGGTGAGCGTGTGATTACGATTGCACTGGTTAACGAGAACCAGTCCGAAAATGATATGACCTCCACCTCCAGGTATTGTGCTTTTCAGCCCGTCATCAGAGTAAGCAGCAGTGATGGAACAGCTGTTTTCACCAGTGTAAACCGGCAGACATATTTGACTACCGATCCGGAACTTCTGGAATTGGATATGCTGTATTCTGATGTCCATTGCTATGCGCAGGGACACGGATGCTCTGTTATGTGGGATATGGATAATGCCGAGCCTGAATGGGTAGAGTCTGCATTTTTTCCTACATTCAATCTTCGCCAGATGAAGGCTGCTGAAGTGGTAAGCGGAAACGTATTATCTATGCAGTTTTTGTCTACCGCAACCGTTGACGATGTCGTTCTGGAGTTGGATGCTTTTGCAGCGAAATACCAGAAGTGGATCAAAGATCAAAATAATGCCGTATCCGAGGTGAAGGAAAGCCTGCGGGAGATTGCCCGTAGCAACATTCAAAAATGTCAAGATGCATGCAACAGAATCGATTATGCTATTAGGCTGTTGAAGGAGAGTGCAGAAGGTGATGGAAAGGCTTTCCGTGCCTTCCAGCTTGCAAATGAGGCAATGTTGCTTCAGAGAAGACAAACGCTGCTGAAAAGCGGAAAAACCTTTGATCCTGCAAAAGTCTGCTGGTACCCTTTCCAGTTAGCTTTCGTCCTGCATGAACTGACCTCCTTTATTGAACCGAAAGGACATCCCGGTCAGGAAGTTCCGGATCGACAGATGGTGGATCTTCTTTGGTTCCCCACCGGCGGTGGTAAAACAGAAGCGTATTTGGGGATTACTGCCTTTGTAATCTTTCTACGCAGACTTCGTGATGCAAGTGCAGATGGTGTTACTGTAATTATGCGGTACACACTTCGACTTTTGACACTCCAGCAGTTTGAGCGCGCCAGCATTCTGATATTTGCATGCGAATTGCTGCGAAAGAAATATAATTTGGGTGGGAATGAGATTTCTATTGGACTGTGGGTTGGTGGTAACCTAACCCCCAATCATTTGAAAGATGCAAGAACGAGTATCAACAAGCAAAAACAGGGTGGTGTTGATGAAAAGTCAAATCCTGTTCAAATCAAGGTTTGTCCTTGGTGTGGTGAAAAACTATATGCGCAGCATTATGATGTAGACCTTGTTCAGAACCGAATGACAATCAGATGCCCCAATCCGCATTGCCATTTCCATTCCGCACCAGGCGGTCTTCCTGTTCATATTATTGACGATGCTATTTACCAACAACTGCCCACTTTTGTCGTTGCAACTGTTGATAAGTTTGCCCAGATTCCGCTTAACGATAAGCCGGCAGCACTATTTGGCATTGGAAATAACAAAAAGCCTCCAGAGCTTATTATTCAAGACGAACTGCACCTGATTTCCGGCCCACTGGGTACTATGACTGGTATCTATGAGGCAGCGATATCGAAACTCTGTGAGCGTGATGGTGTTTGCGCAAAAGTTATTGCGTCCACCGCAACGATTCGTAATGCCGCAAATCAAATCATGGCACTGTATGGACGTAACCACACGCAGTTTCCTCCCCAGGGGCTTTCTGCAGAGGATTCATTTTTCGCTGTACAGTCTACGCCTGAAGAGAAGCCTGCCCGCCAGTATTTTGGCGTGATGGGTATCGGAACAACTGCCACCACGACATTAATCAGAGTGAATGCGGCTATGCTGTTTGCTACGCGCTACTTGGCCACATTGGGATACCCCGATGCAGTTGTGGATAATTTTTGGACTATTACTGGCTATTTTAACAGCTTGCGGGAATTGGGCGGTGCAAGCACACAGATCCTTGATGACGTTCAGAGTCGTCTTGATTACCTTGCGAAAACTAAATTTGTTTCGGTTTATCCCGGTGTTGATACCTCAAAAGGTTATACATATACGGAAGAACTGACAAGCCGCATGAGCAATTCTGAAATTACAGATATTATCCAGGTTAAGTTGAAACGCAGCTATACCAAGGATAACCATGCGGATGTATTTGACTACCTGCTGGCATCCAATATGATTTCTGTTGGTGTCGATGTCGGTCGTTTGGGTGCAATGGTAGTTGCCGGCCAGCCTAAGACTAATGCAGAATATATTCAGGCAACCAGCCGTGTGGGTCGCGATAATCCCGGATTGGTTATTGCTGTGTACAACGCATCCCGTTCCCGTGACCGCTCACATTATGAGCAGTTTCTGAAGTATCATTCTGCGTTGTACCGCTATGTGGAAGCAACAAGCCTTACTCCGTTCTCTGATCGTGCAAGAGATCGTGGCCTGCATGCATTATATGTTTCTTTGTGCCGTTATCTGATTGAAAATCTCAGAGGAAACAGTCAGGCAATCAATTATCGTTCTGACAATCCCGAAGTCCAAAAGGTTGAGAAGATTATTATCGACTATGTAAGAAAAGTTGATCCTGATGAGTTATCGGCAGTTATGGATGAACTTAAAGATATTCAGGATGCATGGGATATTGCGGCAACCGGTTCCCTTGTATATAAAAGCAAAAGAAATGAGAAAAAGTTGCTGAAAAGTGACACAGAAAATGATCGTTTTCGTACGATGAACAGTATGCGGAATGTGGATGGCCAATCTGGTATTTATCTGCTGGGAGGACTGTAACTATGGCAAGACTACACTTTGGCTCAAGCAAAGGGCAAGCCAAGCCTAAAAAAGTGGTTGGCAGATTGCGCAAAACGCAGTTAGTTACCACATTCGGTAACGGTTCCATTGTAGATATGCCGGATTACTCTGTCATTATTGCTGGTGCGAATTACTGGAAAGACAGCAGTCCGGTTCTGCATGAGCCAAATCTTGAAAAACTGTTGAAAGTCTCACATTTTAAAGAACCTTATGTATCCAATTCTCAAGATGATGAAATGACCCCGGATGTTCCGGCATTCCGGTTTCCCTACTATCATTTCTGTCCTGATCCAAATTGCGGAAAACTGATGCCGTATTGGGGCTTTGGTGACGAGGCAGATCGCAGCTGTGCTAACGGTCATCCCAAGAGAAGTATTGTCCCATCCCGCTTCATTGCGGCGTGTATCAATGGTCACTTGGAAGACTTCCCGTATGAATGGTGGGTTCATTACGGTAACTTTAGTGAATGCCCTGCCGATAAGCACAACGGCGCCCTTCGTATCAGTTTTTCAGATGAAACCGGTGGGTTGGACAGCATTGTTATCAAATGTACCGCTTGTGGAAAGATTCGTACAATGGCTGGCAGCATGGCGAAAGATGCGCTTCGGGGTTACTCCTGTCGTGGAAAGCGTCCTTGGCTGGGCAGCAAAAAGGAATACAATGATCCGGTATCCTGTACCGCACAATTGCGGACACTTCAGCGTGGAGCCTCTAATGTATATTTTTCTATGACCGCCAGTGCATTGACCATTCCTCCTTGGAGTAGTAAGGTTCAGCAGGAGATTTCTGTGAACTGGGAACGAATTGAACCGGTCCTTGCCGGAAAGCCGGATGACTCCACTTTGAAAATAGTAGTTCAGGCTGTATTTCAACCACTTTTGGCAATGCGAATCTGTACGGTTGATGAGTTGATAACCGAGATAAAAAAACGTTATAATGATGGAGACGGAGGCGAGTATACCAAGCAGAACCTGCTTGAAGACGAGTATCGTGTTTTCTGCATGGGTGATTATGATAACCCAGAAGATATACAGTTCAGGATTGTACGGGCAACAGTCCCAGATTTCCTTGAAGGCTATATTGAGGATATTGTACTGGCAAAGCGTCTGCGTGAGGTGCTCGCGTTGCGCGGCTTCCGTCGGATTACTCCAGAGCAACCCAATACTGATGATGACAGATTCAAAGGATACCATTTATCTGGAGATTGTGTTCCTCTTAGTGATGTGGAGCTAAACTGGCTTCCTGCTATTGAAATGTTAGGGGAAGGTTTGTTTATCAAGATACGGGAAGATGCATTGGAAGAATGGGAAAATGCTTTTGAAGAGGAATATAATCCCATGCGATTCCGGCTGGAACATAGTAATGTGGGTTGTGAGAATTTTTCCGCCCGGTATGTACTACTGCACACGCTTTCACATCTGTTGATCCGCCAGTTGTCATTGGAGTGCGGTTATTCCGGTGCTTCCATTAAGGAACGGATTTATAGTACTTATCCGGGGTCTGATGTAAAAATGGCTGGTATTCTGCTGTACACTTCTTCTTCTGACTCGGACGGCAGCTTGGGCGGATTGGTGAGAAAAGGACGCCCAGAGTCTTTTGAAGTGATTTTCAGAAATATGCTCCAAGAGGCATCTTGGTGTTCGTCTGACCCTATTTGCATCGAATCTCATGCGCAAGGGTACGACTCTCTAAACTACGCAGCGTGTCACGCTTGTTCGCTTTTACCTGAAACCAGTTGTGAAATGCGAAACTGCTTGCTGGATCGGGCGGCTGTGGTTGGTACGATAAAAGACAGGGAACGGGGGTTCTTTGGTCCCTTGCTGAAATAACAGGAGAAAAATATGGTTCAATTAATTCCAGATGTTTTGGCACCAGAAATTAAAAGTCCTGCTGAAAAGCGGCTATTCATCGAATTTCGGGACCATACAACAAGCAATAAGTATGTTATTCTACATTCACTGGGAATTGCAGAACATACCAATAATATCTTTGGTGAAATCGACTTTGTAATTCTGAGCAATGAAGGTGTACTATGCCTTGAAGTTAAGGGCGGGCAGGTATCCCGTAGAAATGGAGTATGGGAATTTACCAATCGTTACGGCAAAATCTCCCGTAAGAATGAAGGCCCATTTCAGCAAGTACAGGGTAATATGCAGTCATTACGACAGTATATGGTGCGCAGACTTGGAAATCATGATCCTCTGGTACGTTGCCAGTATGCATGCGCTGTTGCTATGCCAGACTGCCGTTTTGAAGCAACGTGTGTCGGAATCGATGTTGTTCCGGAGATTCTGGTCGATGCCAAACAGCCTTGGAATTTGGACAGTCTTGTCAATCAGACGTTTGGATACTGGAGACAGACTTGTATTGAAAAGCACGGCTTTGAGGGCGGACGACTGACCGATGCCGAAATCGATAAGCTGGCTAATCTTCTTCGGGGCGATTTTCAATTTGTTCCCTCGATGAAAGATGCGGTGGAACGTACAGTAAAAGAGTTGTGTGCGCTAACAGCAGAGCAATATGAGGTGCTGGAATCACTCTTTGAAAATCCACGGACAATGATTTCTGGTGTTGCTGGCGCCGGAAAAACCTTGATTGCTATGGAGCAGGCACGCAGAGCATATTGGGAAGGTAAAAGTGTTCTCTACCTTTGCTTTAATCATAGTATTGCCCAATATGTGCAGTACCAGTTCGAAAAAGACAATGTCTATATTGAAGCGGTTACGCTTCATGCGTTCATGATGCATACCTGTGGCATTGAGTGGTCTTCGGATCTGAGTCAGTATTTTTATGAGGAAGAATTGCCTGCATCTTTTATGGCAGTAGAAAATGTGCCTGCGTATGATTTGGTAATCATCGATGAAGGGCAAGATTTGCTCACGGATACCTACATGGAATGCATTGACAGAGTTGTGCAGGATGGATTGAGTGACGGAACATGGGCAATCTATTATGATCCGAATCAGAATATTTTTAACTCCTATGCTCAGCTTGATGCGATGATAACGAGGCTTCGCAAGGAGACATATGCAATGAGTTGGAATTTGCATACGAATTGTAGAAACACCAAGCAGATTGCAAATGCTAATATTTTGATGACCAACATCCCCAATCAAGGAAAACCTACGGTTTCTGGTCCACAGGTCAAGTACGACAGCTATAGTGGAAAAGAAGACGAACAGCAAAAGATTAACGCAATCGTTCGGGAAATTAAGGACAGCGGTGCGATTGGCAGTGATTTTATAATTCTTTCCCGTTATACGCTGTCAAATCCTCTGAACGGACTTGGTCTAACAGGACTGGACAAAGGCCTTGGTACATTAAAGACAATGGGACCAATTTGGAAAGCAAAGAAGAACGATGTAAGATTCTCAACAATTTCCGGATTCAAAGGTTTGGAATCAAAAATTGTGATAATGATTGATGTCGATCACTTTTCCGATGAAGACACGCGGTTACTGAATTATGTGGCGGCTTCCCGTGCTTGCGCAATGCTCTACGTCCTTTATGACGGCAATGCCGAGCAAGAGCGTCAAAATATGATTTTGTCCGGGTTTATACAAGTCGGTACATAATGGTGGTTGCACATCAATATAAATGCAAGTTAGGACGGAATGATTTATATGCCCAGGTTTTTGGACCTGTTTGCAGGAGCTGGCGGATTATCAGAAGGCTTTCTGAGAGCAGGATATGAAGCGGTAGCGCATGTGGAAATGGATGTCGCAGCATGTTATACATTAAAAACACGTATGGCATATCATTGGCTGAAGGATCATAATCAACTGGCTGTTTATAGTCAGTACCTTAACCGGGAAATTACCCGTAATCAGTTTTACGAATATATCCCCCACGGCGTGTTGGACTCTGTGCTGAATTATGAGATTTCCACTGAGACATTGCCAGCCATCTTTAAAGATGTTGATGCATTGGTGGGCGACGAACCGCTGGATTTGATCGTTGGTGGCCCCCCTTGCCAAGCATATTCCATTGCTGGACGATCCCGTTCCGAAACAAGAATGATGGGAGACCAGCGTAACTATCTCTACCGACATTATGCTGAATTCCTGAGAAGATACCGCCCTAAATACTTTGTGTTTGAAAATGTCCTCGGCTTGTTATCGGCAAGAGACGAAGATGGCACGCTTCACTTTGATAATATGAGGGCATTGTTCCAGAAATGTGGCTATTCAACCGAATTCCGCTCCCTCAATGCTTCGGATTATGGAGTCCTTCAAAACCGGAAAAGAATTATCCTAATTGGGGCTCGTGGAGAACATGAAGGTTTCTACCCTGAAATTCCTGTAGTCCAGAATCACTTTTTGGTAAATGAAGTGTTTGGCGACTTACCCGCTATAGCTGCGGGAGGAGGAACGACTGAGCCTGTCGCAACTGCACACTATGGTGGTGAATATCTGTATGAATCCGGAATCAAGGAATACGATACCGAACCAGTAACATTCCACCAAGCAAGACCACACACAGAGCAGGACTTGGAGATTTATCGGATTGTTGTGGATACATGGAACAGAACCGGCACCCGGGTGTCATATGTTGATTTGCCAGCAAACCTACGGACACATCAAAATACGGATTCTTTCTTGGATCGTTTTAAAGTTGTTGCCGGAAATCTGCCGTATGCCCAAACGATTGTTGCTCACATTGCTCGGGATGGCCATTATTTTATCCATCCGAATATCGAACAGAATCGCTCAATAACACCCCGTGAGGCAGCAAGAATACAGACGTTCCCAGATAATTACTACTTTGAATCCAAGAAGGGGATTCCTTCGCGAACGCTTGCATATAAACAAATTGGAAACGCCGTACCGGTTTGTTTGGCATATCATGTTGCCACAGCTCTGCTGGACAGATTTGACGAACATAACTAATCTTTTAATCTTTGCGATGCAATTGCAGTGACAGACATGAACAATCTAGAACAATAAAGTTAAGGAAGGTGTTCGATATGCAGACAGACCTACTGCTGTCCACAGTAAGAGCCATTATATTCGGACATGCCATCGCAGATGCCTTGGGCGTGCCGGCAGAGTTTGAAAGCCGGGAGAAGCTGCACCGTTCGCCTGTGCTCGGTTACCAAGGCTATGGGGCGCATCCCGTACCCGCCGGTACATGGTCTGATGATACCAGTATGACGCTTGCAGCGCTTGACAGCCTTTCGCATGGGCTAAATTACAACGACATAATGCAGCGCTTCTGCAACTGGAAGGTAAGGGCTGATTACACCGCTACAGGCATTGTATTTGACATGGGTGTTACCACGCACCGCGCCTTATCGGCTTTCCTTGCAGGCACTCCTGCGTTGGAGTGTGGTTGCAAACAGGCGAATGATAACGGCAACGGATCACTGATGCGAATCCTACCGGCGGCACTATATGCAAAGTACCGGCAGAAAGTATATCCAGTTTCAGCCCGAATGGAAACCGTTCACAATGCTTCTGCTCTTACACACGCCCATCCTCGCTCACTGATGGGATGTGGGATCTATTCCTTCATCTTGTGGGAGCTTATCGATCATCCGGAAAAGGTCTCTGTGCGGGAGGGGCTACACCAAGCACAGCGATTTTACTATAACCAGCCTGTTTTTCGTGACGAACTAACGGAGTATGCCCGTTTGCTTGCGCAACCTATGGATGATTTTGCCTTGACCCCGGAG
>ULNJ01054016.1_pt1 | contig 14947 bp, 17 predicted proteins | sample 1951891 | NCBI WGS metagenome assembly ULNJ01 (sample SAMEA4835574, study PRJEB28245) | human gut metagenome | biome: gut microbiome; material: fecal sample | place: Denmark | collected 2008 | reverse complement strand
CCTTAATATCGGAGATTGATGCGTTTTCTCTGTTTACTACCGGACTACCAATCAGCTCTCTCCTGCTGTAATATACGCTACGCCCTTTTTGGTATCCGGTTATCAGTCCTTTGTTGGCCCATCTCTTTATAGTGGTTTTTCCACATCCAATCAGCCTGCACGCATCGGCCTGTCCTATCAGGTCATCGGGTGCTTCTGATATATCCTTTCTCGGTACTTTTTCTAAAGAACCTACCCTTAATCCAAGTCTTCGCTCCACCCTATCCAGTCTCCGAAGCAACTTTTTATATTCCGAAAGACTGAGAGTTATTGTGTCCTCTTCTTCCTCCTCTTCCGGTTCATCTTCCAAATCCGGACAGATAGCGCTGATGCCAATCTTTCCAGCGAGGAACTGGGCCGCATCGCGTGCGGCATAGAAAAGAGTTTCGTTGCGTTCGTCCTCCGGAACGTCGCGCACATACTGATTGAATACCCATGATTCGCTACGCTTCATTTCCAGGACTTCCACCTGTATCCGGCTCGCAGCGTCGTTATAAGACTTCAAGTGCTCGATGGCACGGTTTATCTGTGATTGCTTTCTCATATCATTCCTCCTTTCTGGCCATAGCCTCAAATTGTCTTTTTACTTCCTTCAGCTCTTCTAGCGACATTTCCGTCAGGTTCTTGCGGAACTTGCTGCGTGTGCGGCAGAACTGGTTAATTTTTGCTTTGTTCATTTCAAAGTCTGCTTCCGTATCGTTCGTATAGTTCTTGTTCAGACAGGAAATACGGAACGACAGGGAGAATATCTGTTTTACCAGGGCGCGTGCCTGTTTGCGCATTTGCTCGGCTGCCTCACGATTGAAACGGGTTAGCAGCAGTCCGGCTTCTTCCTTGGTCAGTCCGGCTGTGCTGTCGGTGCGGCCAGCAGTGAACTGGCTGATAAACCCGTGACGGTCTTCATCCGAAAAACCCATCTTGTGAAACTGGGCTTGCAGTGCCTTGATTTGTTGCGGGGTCACTGTTCGTTCTTTCATTGTTGTTTTCATGATTGTATGTGTTAGATTATTCTTCTCCGTGATACTGCCGGGCTTTTTCCGGCACAATGTCATAGTAACCGACTGGTCCGATAAACCGGCCCTTTGAAAAGGCCCTGAAACCTTCCACGTAGATTTTCAGACTGGCATCGTACATCACTCCTTTGGCGGCCCGTCCGTTTGGCAACTGCCCTTCTGCATGGCTGATGAAGATGAGCAGCTTCCGCTTGTGCTGTTCCTTGAAGTCGATGTACTGTCGGTACGTCATTCGTGTGTACTGGAAGGAATCGATTACCACAATGTCCGGACTTTTCTGCCGATGGAGTCGGATGCTGAGTTCATCCATATTTTCGTTGTCGATAAGAAGGAACTTCTTGTTTACGTCCATCATCCCGGTTCGCCGAATGGCATCCTGCATGGTGCGGCAGGCACCTTCTTCCATGCTGTCGTAGGCCACACGGCCAAAACGACACAAATACTTGCAGAGCTGTAGGGCAAAACTGGTCTTTCCGCTTCCGGAGTTTCCCCAAATTATCCAGACTCCACGGCGTTCCGGCGTGCCAAACGCATCGTACCAAGGGCCATCAAAATCCATCACGTCAAACTTCATGGAAAGAAGTTCACGAACCCCCTTCGCATTTCGTTCGAAAGTGAACTTCTTGCGTGGGGGCGGTGTGGTATCCTCTTTATTCATTACTACCTCCTTTCTTCATGCGGGCCTCAATCATCCTCTTCTGGCGATGTATGCATCTTTTCACACGGCGAAGGTCGTTGTCGCTTCTCTTTGCATCCTTAATCACCTCTTCTATATCGGCACGGTCGGTCAGGTTGTTGGCCTGGCAGATAGCGTAGATGTCATTCTGATCAGTAGGAGACACATCGAAGAAACGCCGTCCGATGCGGCTGTTGATTTCCTTGTAACCCTTCTTGTTGTAGCGAAGTCCGGCTTCCATCCGACGCTTGATATAGTCCGTGCTAAGGAATACGATACCTGAGTGTCCTTCAAGACGGTTGTAGATGCTGATAAAGTAGTTGAATACACTGTCAGTCAGTTTGTCGCCTTCATCGAAAATCAGCAGCGGGTTACCCAGGAAAGAAATCATGCTGATAGCGTTCTCAAGCATATCGCGAAGGTTGGTCGTGTCGGTGGGTGCGCCTACCTGCTTGGCTATCTCACGCACAAAGTCGCTCCGGCGCATATCTTCCGAACAGAGGATGTAGAACACATTGCGGTGCGTGCGTCGGTATTCGATGGCCGCCGTGGTCTTTCCGCATCCGGCATCACCAACCACCCAAGTCACGTTCTTGTAAGCCTGTGCATCGGTCAGCGCATAAGTGATTTCCTTGAAGGTCTTTCCCTCGTGCAGCGTCCAGGAATCAAATGCGAAACCAATCTGCACCGCGATACGGGTAAACATATCGTCGCTGATCAGTTCGTATTTCCCGTTACACAGCTGGCTCACAGTGGCCGCGCTCACGTTCTGAAGACTTTCTGCTGCGCGGTTTCGGGTGGGGTAATTTTCACAATAAGCAATCAGTGCGCTGCGCACCTGTTCTTTCATTTCTGTTGTAAATCCTTTCATTGTTTTAATAGGTATTTAAGTATTGTTTAATCAATTAGTTAGAACTTTCCAAGACTGTCCAGTTCATCGAACGTCGTATTCGATACTTTCTTTGTCCAGTCACCGGCTGATGCGAAGGTCAGCGGTTCGTCTGTCAGTACAGGTTCTTCCGGAATCTTCGTGTCGGGAACCGGTACAGGGGCTTCCAGCGTTCCGTGCTTCATTTCCTCGCGGTATCCGTCAAGCTGTTTTTCGCTGACGGCCACCGGACGCGGTATCCGAAGCTGTGTGTATGCCTCGCCCATCGCTTCCTCCATGAATAGGTCTTCCTGTGCGATGTGCATGGCCGCACGTGTGCGGCGGTTGGCATCCAGCTGTGCAAACAGGTAAGCATTCTCTTCTTCGGTGCGTTCCTGAGTGGCACGGTGGATAGTGACTTTCGGTGTGGCGATGGCCGCATACTTGGCACCCGTGTCAGTCACCGCCCAAAGCTCGATTCGGGTCATATCCTCCGGATCATAGCGGTAGAGGAACTGACGACCCACGTTCTGAAGGTGGAAGTTCATATCCACCAGCCCGTCGTCGCCATACACCATGTAGCTGTATTCCTGCTTGTTCATCCTGAAATTGAAACCTTCCTTGGTGTATTGTACCGGAGCCTGAGAGAAAAGCATAAAGATTTCGTGTGCTTCGTATTCATCCAGCGTCTGGGCCTGTGGGTTCTCGATGGCTGTCTGCATTTCCAGGCGAGTCATGCCGGTGGGGCTGGTAGGATGCTGCATCGAGTTCCATTCTTCGCGGCAGTCGGCATACTGCTGTTTCAGCTCTTCCAGCGTAGGCAGACGGTCTATGTTGGCCATCACCATATCAATATTCGCGCGGCTGGACAGCTTCTTGGCCGTAATGTTCTGGCCCGTGAAGTTGTAGAGCTTATGAAGTACCTGCTGCTGAAAGCGTCCGAAAGCGGACTCAATGGATTTTGACTGTCCGTTATGCGGCATCGTGGTTTTGTGCAAATGGCAAAGTTTCTTGAAGAACCCCTGGGCAGCCAGCTTCTTGTGACCTCCCTGGTTATCGGTTACAATCTCGTAAGGCTTCACTTTCCAGGTCTGAAGGGCCATGCGGTACGCCATGTACTGGTTGTAGAAGTTTTCTCCGTCACCAATGAAGTAGCCAAGGAAAACTTCTGTACAAGCATCCATCACTTCGTACACATCCGTGGTGCGGGCCACCCATCGCTTCTGCCGTTCGTCGTAGGCACGGTAGTATAGGTTTATCTTCGTACCACCGGAGTACCACAGCGAGTTCGGCATCTGCGGCATCACCGTGTCGAAAGTCGGCATATACTTGTTCTTGAACTCCCTTTCTCCGTTCACTGCGGCATACCACCACACCATCACCGCCGGATCATTCAAATAACTATGCATTGTGGTAGGACTCTTGATGGTCTTCAATCCGCGAAGCACCGCCTGACGGTTGTATTCTTCAAAGAGCTGCATATCGGTGTAGACCGGGAACTTGCTTCGTCGCAGCTTCAGCAGAAGAGCACCTTCGGCCTTACCAATGCGTCGGGCTGCACTGTTACCCAGGTTACCGCTAACCAGTACCACGTATCCCTCACGCTTGTAAGCATTGAACTTCTCGCGCAGACGGGCCGGATTTTTCGGCAGTGTGTGTCCTGTAATTTCGCGGAGACGCTCACAGCAGATCTGCACGCTGCTCCATGTTTCCGCACGACGGGCAAAACCTCCTTTGGCATGTTCCACACTGCGTGCCTTCTCCGTACGCACCATCTCGTTCATCACCTGGGCGTTCAGGATGTATTCCAGTTGTCTGGCAGGCTCGATACGCGGCTCAAATTCCTTGAAGAACCGTACCGCTTCGGCATCGAACCGAATCTGTGTGTTGATGTACTTTTCCTGCTCACGCTGTTTCATTTCCTCGTATGCATTCTTGAATGTGTCATCGTATGCTGCACGGAGCCGTTCCGGCATGGAGCGGTAGGCAATCAGGGCCTCGCGTCCGTTACCTCCCCGCTGGAGGAGGGTAAGCTTGCCTTCACGAATGTATTTCTTATAGGTGGGCTGGCTGATAAGTCCGCTCCCCACAAGCTCCGTAAAGCTGACGCATAATGTGTTTCCGTACATTTCCATGATTAATTCGTTAAGATTGTAGTCCGGCTCCGGGACTTGAACCCGGACGGCAGCCACCTGATGAAGTTCTGTAAGCCGTGTGTGTATTACTGGTTACGTGATTCTCTGTCCATGCGCCTTGCCGTTGGGATAAGTGCCAGGCAAAGGAAGATTGTAACTATCAGGTTCATCGTGCCGTCAATAAGGCAGTTGGTCAATACGGCTGCGAGTATCAGCAGCAGGTTACGTGTAGTAGTATCGATTCGTTTCATGATTCTATGGTTTTGAGTTTGAGCCATCCCTATTCTCGCGAACCGGAATGGCCAGGTATTCATCACTTATGCAGTTGGTTGATATTTTTCTCTTTTCTTAATTTCTTCGAACAGTTGCGCCTGCATCTTTATTAGCATACAAAACTCTTCGTCTTGAACAGCCTCGCGAAATCCTCTATCACCTTTCACTAAGTCTATCAGTTCGCATACATGTTCAAGCTGTGATTCGATGTTCTTAGAGGAGTACTTTGTAAGATTCATACAGATTTTTTTTAAAGGTTAATAACTTCCGCATACGGATTTTCCATTTCCTTCAGCTCATAGAGCTTTGCTCCATGATTCAAGGCATACGAACGAATAAGTCTTGCTGTAGGGCTATTGGTATCGTATGCCAAAGCCGAACGAACAGAACGGGTTGTTACTTTCAGTTTTGCGGCGATTTCTTCCTGAAGTTCACCGCTTGCTTTAATGAGTTTTCTTGTTTCTGCCATAATTCTATTGTTTTATAGTCTTTATTTTGTACCTTTAGGGCGTGTTCCTATTGGAATACTTTGCAAAAGTAGACAATATTTTGACCAAAACAAATTAAATAGCCAAAATTATGACTTCAAAAGACAGAATTTTGATTTTTATAAAAGAAATAGGGATAAAACAGACTGATTTCTTCACTCTTATAGGAGTCTCTGCGTCAAACTTTAAAGGAGACGCAAAGAAAAGTGAACTTGGCTCTGATAAAATAGTCAAAATATTGACCCAATATCCCAATTTATCACCAGATTGGCTTCTTCTCGGAGAAGGAAACATGCTCCGCTCAGAGGACAAAAAAGAAGACGAACTTCCATCCGTGAACCAAATCTACGAAGGAGCCCCCTACTTTAATGTAGATTTTATAGGTGGTTTTGATGTGATTGTGAATGATCAGACACGAAATCCTGATTTCTATATCAATTATCCTCCCTACAATCAGGAAGGAGTAGTATGGTGCAACCTTACCGGACACTCAATGGAGCCGGAGATAAGCAATGGTGACATTATCGCCTTACGCGAAGTAACGACACCTATCCAATATCTTCCTGCAGGAGAAATATACGGTATTGTCACAGAGGAATATCGTACTGTGAAAAGAGTCAGGTTAAGCCAAAAAGAAGGTTATGTACGGCTTATACCTTCTAATAAAAGCGAGGAGTTTTGTGAACAGGAAATCCCCATCAGCATGATTCTAAAAGTATATGCTGTTCTGGGAAGTATCAGGAAGTTCTTTTAAACTAAAAGGTCATAGTATATGCCTATTCCCTTGTTGATTTTTCTTATATTTTTGGTTTTAGTTATATTGCGATATATATTCTGGCCAAATTTAAATGACACTTCTAAAGCGACTATAGAATCGAATAAATTCGTTATGGATACTGATGGAACTCGAGTCTTAGTTAATTCTGGTACCATTTATCAATTTATGGAAAGTCTCCAATTAATTGAAAACACATCAAATATTGATACACTTAAAAGCAGAATTGATTTTACAAAAAAACTTTTTAAGCGTATAAAGATTGCATATATGAATGATCAGAGAGGCTACATGGCGGCTTCTTCTAAAGCAAAATCAATGATTAAAAGAGCATACCCTAAATACTATTCTTCGTATGTTATGAACTCATTAATGAATCAGGACGAAACTTATTTGAGCAATTTTTATAGTGAGAATGTTGTACGATGTTTTGAGGAATATAAAGAAAAAATGATTTTAGAAATATCTAAATTAAAGACAACTCCTGCAAAACAGAAAAGAATTGAGAATGTAAAGTCATGCTATAAAACATGCTGTGAAACTCTTTCATTTGATGAATGTAATATACATATGGAAAACTTAAAAGAACTGTATGAGATATTCCTACTTATCTATGAAGAATCTAATTGAAAACTAATAATCTATTTGTTATTATGAGACTGGTAAATATTACCATGACTGAAGAGCTGGCTCAAAAGATAGATAACCTTTTGAAAATGGCAACCACATCCAATAATCAGGTATGTGCGCCTGTAACAAATGACGATGAGTTGAATGAATTTATCGCAATAGGTGAAATTCTTGAACCGATGGGCTATGCCAAAAGACTGACAGGAAACCTTTTTCACATAACTCCTGCAGGAATGTATTTCGTTAAGACCGGAGGTTTTACGTCCATGTATTGGGAAAAAAGAAATGAAGAGGAAAAGAAAAAGAAGGAAGAAGCTAATAAGAAAAAAGATGAGAAAATAAAGCTATGGCTATCCATTTGGGCTGGTGTGGCTACTCTGGTCAGTCTGCTCCTCGCTTTTTTGAAGTGATGACATGCGTTTTACCATCCGCTGAACCTCTTGTAATGCTCTGTCTGCGATATTATCTCCTAAAACAGGAATTACACTATGACCTTGTTCGCATACAATACAAGCTATCTCACGCAAAGCAAATTCATATAAAGTCACTTTGCGCTGATTATCTAATATTGTTCGAATAATTCCTGTCATATTTTTTAGAAAATAAACTCCCGGACTTTCACCGGGAGCGTTCACCTTAAATCTAATACCTATAAAAACACAATATCACAAAGTATTGGAGCGAACCCGGACTCGAACCGGAATCTGAAGCAGCTTACCCGGGAGCTCTTCCGCACTATCCTGATTATGCTATTCTGCATTATTTCTACGCGCGCACACACGTTTTCACCGTAAAAATACGTATTATCATCCAAATAAACACTATAAATCAGCAACTTACATTAATTTTACAGCATAATCAATAAGAAAATATATAATACTATCTATATCAAAATACAGATTAAAACGCATTAATAGCACACACAAAAGGCAATCTCCTACCAAATACACGACTTAAAACCAGTTAAAAAGGTATCCCCAACTTTTTATTTTGTGCGTAAAATAAATAAAAAAGGGTATCCCCAACTGGTATCCCCAAAGGTATCCCCAACCCCTTTTTTAACATTTAAGAAGGAGATTCTGAAACCGCTTGTTTTTCCCGTCTAAATGGGTACTTAAACAGATTTCTAAACGCTTAAACAAGCATAAAAAAGGCCGAAAGAAGCCTTTACAACCTATTCCAGCCCCGTTTAGGTGATATTTATAGGGTGATGTAACAAAAACGTATTTAAAGCCCGCGTTTAGGCCGTTTAGACGTAAAGCCGATGTAAAGTAATGTCACATTTCGTTTTGCGTTTACTTGAAAGCCCGTTTTCGTTTAACTCGCTGATAAACAAACCGCAACAACATTTTTTCCGCCGTTCTATCTTACACAATTCGTTCTGATGCCCGTATTCCAATGGAAAATACTTCAGAAATGAGAACAAAAGTTTTTTTGAGTGGTTTGTTTCAGACTTTTTTGTGGGACTTTTTATAGTGAATGAAAAGGCCCACAATTCTGTTTGTATTTCACTGTTTTTCAATGTTTTGCTATCATCCATTTTGAGAATTTAAAATTAATTTTGTAGGACCAAAATGAGTAAGATTATGGTGAAGGAACAAAGAGAAACTATGAGTCTTCTGTTTTTCATTAAGAAGACCAAATTATTGAAAAATGGAGAAGCACCTATTTGTCTACGCATATCTATTAATAGACTAACGGAAAAGGACTTTTGTTACCTGTTTTAAGCAACCAGAAGCAAAATGCATATTTAAAAGAAATTGCGGATATTTGCCATATTAAAAAGTATAGCGATTATCACTTACTTTCTCGTCACTATTGTCCAACACTATATGCAATTGAAGCGCTCAACTTATGAAGTTTTGCAGATTCTAAGCATCTCTCTAACGAACAAAACTAACTTACGTGACCTGTTCGACAAGACTAATTTCAATAATGTCAAAGAACCCGATTAACCTCTTTTTAAAGGGCTAATCGACTAATTTTTTTAACTTATCCATTTTTATTGGACACTAATGATCCTCTGTATAAAGATGGAGTATAAACATTGCCTATGAAGCAATATAGCTCAGACACATTGCAGTGTCTCTCATGTTCTATAGTAAAAAATCCCAAAGCATCAGGATTACTTGTTACTGTGCCATGATTTAGTTGCAATCCTATATATGGAATAGGAGATACAGATGAGATGGTAACGATTTCAATCTGACAATCATACTTATCCTCTAACATGTTTTTATTTAGATTCTTCTCTTTTATCTCATCTTGTCTGTTAGTAGCTCTCATCAACCATTCCTTTACGGTCTCATTAATATTTAGTTGACTTTTTATCAGATTCCTAACTTCTTGATGATAGTTTTGCTCAAGTCCATAAAACTCGATTAAATCCAATTTAAACAGGCCTTTAGGTATGTTCAATTCTTTGTCCGAAGGAACTTCTCCCATGATATTGCATTCATCTATTATAGCCCTAAGTATATCAATGGTAGAAATTTCAAGTGTATCAACCAGTTCCAGGATGTCTGCCTTAAGAGCAGGGTCAGACAGATTATCGTCTATAACTTCGTTTACTGCTTTTGTGGAAAGATTGCCAAACTCCTTGATATAACGTATTCGTCCCGGACGTCCTAACAGATTTTCATCTACAGTAAGTTTGTTGGTAGTTAGAAGATAAAGTTTGCGTGTACTGTTGTAAACACCATCAATCATTTTCAGTAAAACCTCCTGTTCCTCTTTGAAGGTCTTTTCAGCTTCATCGATGAGGATGATACATTCAAAGCACAACGACTGGATAAACTCCAGCATTCCTTTTATGGACTTGGATATGATAATCACCGGCAGGCCTATACGGTTGCTTAACAATTTGGCAGCAATTGTCTTTCCTGTTCCTTTTAGACCATTGAATATAACTCCAAGATTTTTGTTGCTATTTATAAAGAGTCCAGATGACCATGTCTTGATGATTCGTTGCATGAACTGCTCACAATCGAGGTCGTAAATCTTGAAGTCGAAGGTGAATGTCTCGTCTATTTTCTCAAGGCCAAGACGTCCGGTTAGAATGTCCTCATAAATTCTGAAAACTCCATTACCTGGAGTTGGGAGCAGTGTAGCGTAACCTGGTATGGGATATAGTATACCATTGTTATTAATCCATTTCTGTTTTTCCATCCATTGGATAGTTTCTTCACAGTCTTGTTTACCTGGATTTAGATACTTTTCTTTTTCAAGTATATAAATTTCTATATCTGCTATTTCACCACAGCCAGTGATTCCGCATTTACGTTCCAGGTTTTTGAAGATAAATCCGTTTTTGATGGCTACCCTCCGTGAAGCATCGTTTCTAGGAAAAACACTGATGATAAGCGTATCAGCTTGACGCTCCATAAACAGATAGCGTTTCATTAATTCTACCACTTCCGTCATATATCCTTTCCCCCTGAAGTCCTTGTGAAGGAAGTAGCAAATCTCATATTCTTGCTTTTCGCCATGAATGTTACTCACTTTTAGGGATGTAACTTCAAATACTCCTATGGCATGTCCCGGTTTTTCTTCTGTGGTTATAACAAACATGTTTCTACCGGATATGCCACGACGTATTTTGCCTTCTGCTTCACTGATGTTGCTCATAGGAATGAAGCCGGTTATCATTGCGGTGTTTTTGTCCTTCATCAGAGTGAAGACGTCTTGAGCATCTTCCACCCGAGGCGAACGGACAATAAGCCTTTCTGTGTGTAGTTTTATTTCCTCTGTCATATACAATTAAATCTTTCTGAAATCATTTTAGTTCAATTATACTCATGGACAGAGGAAAATTGCAGCTTAAGGTATAATAAACGTTAATAACGCAGATTTTCAGTCTTTCTCCTTAAAGTATCAATGTCTTCTTTGATAGTATATGCAATCTTTGATACGGTTTCATCCATTTTGGCAAGAGCAGACAAAGTTTCGGAATCTAACTTCTTGAATTGCAGGTTTATAAATTTAGTTTGTTTACTATCCCAGTCAATTTCTCCCAGATAATATCCAGCCTTATCGGGCTTATATATTGGTAATGACTCACTTATTATATTTATAATATTATTGAATTCCGGGTCGTTGGAGATTTTTCTTTTGTTACCTTTTTCCCCTATGATAAAGAAACCGTAAACCATTGGTTCGTCCATCCTGACAGCATATCTTATTTCATATTTGCCACATTCTTTTACAAGGAACTCAAAGCCATATCTTTTGTTGTTTAAATTGCCCTTATAATATTTATTGATGCGGTCTTCTTTTTCATCCAATGCATATCTATATGTTTTGTCTTCTATTACAGAATACTTATTAACGTCATTATTAAATTCTTCCATTTTCTCCTTTAAAAGTTCCCAGAATCTTCTCTGCAGTTCAACCACACTAATATTGATTGCTTCTCTGATGATTCCTAAATTCTGAATATATTTCGGATTCTCTAAAATCAGATCTTTTAAGTCCTTTTCCATCTCCTTGCTCATAGTTTGGTTTGTTAAATGTTTAATAAGGTTGATATAATGGCTGATACCTTCTCTAATCAAAGGCTTGTCCACAACTTTTTCGCGACATTGCTCCAACCATTTCAGTATATCGCTTTCGTATGAGATGGTGAAGTAGTGTTCTTCTTCTATTAATTCTTTATTATCATGTTTAGCAGTTTTATCCTCATCATGAACTGTTCCATCGAGCGACAGGTAAAACAGTTTGTGTTCAGATGTGTTTTTCTCGGCATAATTGTGATAACGGATAAGCTGGTTTTCCTGGTCGGAAGCATATATTTTATTTTCTATTATAATAGCTGTTCTGTCAGCATCTGTTACGATAATATCCAGACGCCCTCCAGTAGTGGCTGTAACAGGTCCGATATATTTTTCCCGTTCCACTATGGCTGTTTCAGTAGAAAAAGACATACCATTTAGAAACTCATTCGTGAAAAGTCTTAGAAAAGTATCTCCCATGTGATGTAGTCCTTTGGGATTCAATAAATCGGCAAGGAAGGCTGAATGCACACTAGTTTCGTTAGAAGTCATGTCGATTACCTTGAACAGGTTATAGCTTTCTCCTTTTTCATCTTCTAGCCTTTTGTATTCTTGATTGAGTAAACATATTTTATCAAATAATGATTGTATTCCATTCATAGTCGTAATATTATTTTGACTAAAGGTACAACAATATTTTTAATAACTTCAAAGTTCAACCGGTGTTCTCCTTCAAACCACATGGCATTCCTATAATAATCTATATATTCATCGTATCCATGCACAAGTGTATCCTGAGTTCCAAACAAGGCGTATGTGTTCTTTATGTCGAAATCTGTTATATCTGCAAATTGATTAGCTTCAATAAGTTGATAGCTATCGCATAAATCTAAAGTTATTTCGTACTTAGTTTCTCCATTCTTACGTGGATTCAGAAAATCATGCACTCCTAGTTGTGTACGCATAAACTTGGAAACGTGAAATGCCGGATTTACAAGTATCTTTTTATACCCCCTGAGTTGCTGGGCGAACATGCCTCCCATTGAAGAGCCGATAATAAGTTCGGGGTTATACAACTCACATAACTCTTTCAGCATGGTTAATGACTCCTGCGGTTGAATGGGCAAATCCGGAGACAATACATCATATTTTGGTAGAAGTTTGCGTAAGTTGATTGCAGTAGAAGAAGCTCCTGAAGAAGAAAGTCCATGGATATACATTACACTTGGAAACATAGAAAATCCTTTTGTTCCATAGTTGAATAACAGGTAGATAAATTCAGGACTATTATTGTGATAGATTATAAACTTTGTTTTACCATACATCACTTCGCCATTACTGTCATATTCATATTTTTTGAAATAATCACCCCGGTAGATACATGTCAGGTTAATATCTTCCAAATAATCCAAAGGAAGCTCTCTGTAATTGTTTGGATTTAAGAAACAGGACGTGTCATTTTGACATCTGTTTAACTGGCTCAATCCGATAATAGGTATCTTACAATCACTAGCCAAGGTTTTTAACTCCTGCACAATGGCTTGCATTTCTGTATTTCGGTCAGATAACTGATTGTTACTGCTCATTAGTTGGATATAGTCCACAATAATATAATCTGGCTGGTAGAGTTCAATAGACTTACGAATGTGGTTTGTGTTAATGTTAGATGTGTCATCCACGATTATATTGCCGGCTGTAACGTTATATTCTTCAACGTCGATTTGAAGTTTATATCTTTCAACCAACTGTTGTTCTTTCAATTCTGCTGAGAAATAGATACATTTTCTATTCAGTTCAGCAAGGCTGATAGTAAGAGAAATGGCAAAGGATGTTTTTCCCATAGCTGGATGACCGCCAACTAATGTAAGCTTTCCTTTCGGAAAAGTCTTTTCAATAAATTTTTTTGTAAGCATAGTTATAATTGATTGTTCTTTCTCAATTATACTCATTTGGATGTGGAAATTTCATTTATCAGCTATAATATTCCAAAATAAAAGAAAATGAGTGTTATACTGATGGAGTACACTTTAAGCGTATATGACACGTCATATAAATCTGCTGAAAGAAAAAGTAGCCAACAATGAAATTTATCACTTTGGGCAACTTTCATTATAATCATACCTTCAACACAATCACATCATCCAGGTTGGTAGTGTACTGGTGAGAGATATATTCACTTTTCAGATGCCAGGTCTTTGAATATCCCTGGGTAGAAATACGTATGGTATCGTGACCGTTCTTCTTGTTTATTTCATCAATGGCGGCCATTAGTTTTTGCTGTTTTTCCCGGTCAACTTCATCAAACAAATTCCCTTGGACTTCATTATCTCTACATATATCCCATACTATGACTCCAGCTTTCTTATAGTAATACTTTCCGTCTCCTTTCCAATATCTTCTAAGAGCGTGGACTGCATAGGCTACAAGTTCTTGATGATTATTTGTTGCGACAGGGAAAATAATATCTGATGAAATATAATCCTCCGGCGTATCAGCCCTGAAGCGACTGGTATAAACAAAAACAGTCATATTCCTGCAAGCAATATGATCATCCCTCAGTTTACGTGAACAGGAGGCTGCGAAATTTGCAACTGCTTCTTCGAGATCCTGTAGTTTATCCAGTCCTACTCCTGGAAAACTACGACTGGTGCAGATTGATTTCTTATGAGGTAGCTCTTCTATGGAAATACAACTCTCTCCCTGAAGTTCTTTCCAAGTTCTCAGCCCTGTAACACTAAGCTCTTTCTGAACCCATGAAGCTGATTTCTGTGTCAAATCCCAGGCAGTCTTGATTCCATGGTATCCGAGCTTCTTTGTGTTCCGATGTCCGATTCCCCAAACATCACCAATCTCAAACAGTTTCAATGCTTTCTCCCTTTTCTCATCCGTATCAATCAAACATACACCTTCATACCCCTTGTATTTCTTGGCGTATTTACTGGCCATCTTTGCCAATGTTTTTGTAGGTGCTATTCCTAGAGATACAGGTATTCCGGTTCCTTTAACAATCCTTCGGACTATTTCCTTACCATACTCTTGAAGATTATCCATTCCTGAGAAGTCAAGAAAAGCTTCATCAATGCTGTATTGCGTAAGCTTGGGAGTATATCGTGAAAGAAGTGACATCACACGCTTGCTCATATCACCGTAAAGATTGTAGTTGGAAGAAAAGACTGCAACATTATTTTTCTCCAGCATATCCTTCACCTGATAGAAAGGATCGCCCATCTTCAGCCCAAGTGCCTTAGCTTCATTGGAACGAGCTATCACACATCCATCATTATTGGAGAGTACCACTACTGGCTTTCCAATAAGATCAGGATGGAAGACACGCTCACAAGAGCAATAGAAGTTATTGCAATCTACGAGGCCAAAGAGTTCCATGTTGTTATTTTTTTAATCTGCGAATGATATTGGTTACTACCCCCCAAACGATGAAATCATTCTCTTCTGTTACCTTGATGGGCTTATATTCCGGATTATGAGGTATCAGCCAAGCACAATTGTTTTTAGGATCCCGCTTGAACTGCTTTAACGTAAACTCACCATCTACATAAGCT
>ULNJ01060058.1_pt1 | contig 15051 bp, 17 predicted proteins | sample 1951891 | NCBI WGS metagenome assembly ULNJ01 (sample SAMEA4835574, study PRJEB28245) | human gut metagenome | biome: gut microbiome; material: fecal sample | place: Denmark | collected 2008 | reverse complement strand
TATTATGTTTAATTATAATTATTAAATAATTATGAACAAGTTAAATTATATATAGTATAATTTAATATAAATACAGAAAAGCTCAAATGTGAACCAATTGTAAAAAACTTGTCCCAAAATTGGTCAAGTATATATATTCTTTCTTTGGTACTTTCTTTCTTAAAACCCTTGACATTGCAGAATTAACTTGATATACTTATGCTTGTCAGATCACTTCTGACAGAAAGGACGATTTAATGAAATTTACAAAAGACCAAATTGTCAAGCTTAAAGACCTTGAGGGAAGTACCGCGTCATATGCCAATCTATGCAAGACATTGGGCATCAAGCAATCTGGTGGAAATCAAAAGAAAACATTTTTCAAAGACCTCGAAGCGTACTGTGATTTTGAAAAGGTCGAAGGAGCAGACAGATACAGTATTATTAAAGTTTATGACGAAGCCGCATCTACATTGGTACAATCTAAAATTACTGGTGTCCCAAAGCAACAGCTTTTGTTTGACGCCGTTTTGTATTCCGCTCTTTTGCCTTATCCTAAAGAAGCTCTTTATGTGAGCAATTTGGAATTGCTTCAATTGTTCGGAGAGGTCAATGATAATTTTAAGTATTGTGTTAATATAGACCGCCTAAAAGAAGTGTCTGACGGTGAGGACATTTTATACATGAACGATATGAGCAAGACTGTTTACCATATTTTGTCCCGGTGGACTAAGCGACGAATTCAAAGCATGAACGAACGGCATGTTATTATGCATCGTTATGGCTTTAGGCTATACACAATCATTAAATCAAAAGATGACGGCATTGAATATAAGATTGCTAAAAATGTTCCAATTGGCTCAAATCTTGAAAAAAGGTGTCAAGCTGTTTGGGGCAGAGCATTAAGAAGCGTCGAGGGCGAAGACTTTCTAATGTCTGATGGCTCGCTTAGTTGGATGCCTGAAGAAAAGTGGCATTTATTTGAAATCAATCTGCGCAACATGGTCAGAGCTGAATTTGATGCCGAAGATTATTCTGATATGCGTGTAGTTAATGTTATTTGGGGCGCAGAGGAGTCTTTTCTGCGAGAAGAAATTAAAAGACTGTATCAGCGTATTGTTGCATTAGACAATATTCAAGAGCGGGCACAAAGCAAGGTACGCAAGACCAAACAACTTGATAAAGAATTTGAAAAACAGGACCGCGAAGAATTCATTGATTATAATATGACAGACGAGCCACCAAGATGGTTTGACAAGAAGAAAGGAAAGAAACGGTCGTAAATGCCAAAAATTTAGCCTGTACGACGATTAAATGATATATAGGTAGGACTTATATGCCCGACAAATAAATGCGCTTAAATCGAAAAATAATGGCATTTATGGCCATATAAAAAAATAAGCCGTCAGACAAGTTAAGTCCAACGGCTTTAATTTATATTTTATTTCTGTCCAGTTCTGTCTGCCACCTCTTTTCTAAGATATTTTAGATAGAATAGAGCCTTGTCAATGTCTTGCAGTCCGTTCTTTTTGGTAAACCTCCATGTGTATTTTATTACATTGGCGACACAGACCGCTTCAATTCCCTGTTTGTCAACGGTCGCAGCTTTGATTGCGTCAATACATTCAATTCCGCCCTGCGTGTAATGAGACGGGTGCAGGACCATATCATCCTTTTGTTTGGTTGTTTCAGATTTTTTCATTGATTTCCTCCAATTCTTCAAGATCTTTATTTCCATATCGGACTTCTTGTCCGTATATGTTCTTTAATGCATCAACTGCCTCGTCAACAGTGATATGGAAAAATTCTCTGTTCGGCGATACGCGCTTAGAGTCAAAGTGTGCGTGCATTTTAGATTCAATGTCAAATGCATCGTCACAAAAGCAATAAGCGTTAAGCGCAAATGGCTCAGGCAACGAAGAGGAACTGAGTTCACGAACGCGTGTATAAGGAGATAATCTTCTTGTAACGCCTATTTTCTGTATTCCGGGCAAAGACGGCGAAGAAATAACATAGACAAATCCAGCCTTCTTGTTTCTTGCCCTATACTGTAAGTTTGCAATTCTGCGGTCAATGTTTGTAATGTTCTGTTTTAAGATTCTCGCCTCTGTATCATTAAGTGCGCGACCATATGCGAGCTCCATTGATAGGCGTTCTTCTTTGAGTTTTCTTGTTTCGGTTTCAATTTCAAGAAGTAACTGCTCCTGTTCTTTTAATAGGCGCTTTTCTTCTCTAAGTTTAGCCCGTTCTTCTTTTGTCTGTTCTTTGATAAGAACATTAAGCCGCATAAGTTCAATTCGTAGGCTCGCATATCTCGAATTCAATGAAACACCGACCATTTTTGTTTTGCGTTGTAGAGTATTAAAGCGGTCGGACGCATGTCTCATCGCAAGTGCGAGAGAACTAACCGAACACGACCTTTCTTTATGTTCTACATAAGCATTGAATGCATACAGGCATCCAGTCGCCACTGACTTTTGCAAATCGTTACCTTTTGTTCTTGAGCCCTCAATTGTATATCGTTCATCAACTCTCCAAAGACCATCTGTAGGAAGCAGCTTTCTTGTGGAATAATCACTTCCTGCCAGCTCTTGTATTTGCATTAAGGCGGACACTTTCTTGCTTTCAAGTTCAGAGCAGGACAGATTGTTAGGAACAACGGTCTTAATGCCAAAGTCAGATAGAACTTCTTGTGTTTCAATTGAATTACGCAGAAGTGTCAGGTGTTCGTTTAGCTCGTTGACTTCGGCGCTAAGCTTTTCCTTTATTGATTCAAGCGAAGCAACCTGGCGCTCAAGAGACTCCTTTTCTGTTTTTAATTTATTAAACATTTTATTTCTCCTAACTATTTGTTGAAATGATTATATCACAAATATGCAAACTTGTCAATAGAAAATTTAAAAAATTATTGACTTTTTATAATTACCTCTATATACTTAGAATATAAAGCAAGAGAGGAGGGTATTATGCGGTTTTATTCCGACAAATCGCTTGAATTCGAAGAAGAATGGCTCAAAGCAAGAAGGGCACGGCTTGAAACAACGCCAGAAGAAATTGATTTTAACATTGACTACTTTGATATTATAGATGATTCAGGCGATGATATATATGACACAGAGGAGGGCTGATAGTGCCTCTTGAAAAATTTCATTATATCTATTCAATCGGTACCGATGCATTATATACGCCCGAAGAAAAAGAAGTTCATAAAAAGCTCGTAAAGTTGTATAAAATAAGAAAAAGGTGGAATTCAGATACGCCAAAATGGCGAAAAGCGTGTGTGAATCGAGTTATAAAAAAATATAAGGCAAAGCTGACCGAGCTTTTAGACAAGTCATTAGAGCAGGACATTCATAGGACGGTTGATCCTAATTGCTTGAAAGACAAATTTGTTATCAATCTGTTTGATTCTGAATTGACGCGAGCGTTGAATATGCCAGATTACCAACTTAGCGATGAGTTGATAATGGTAAATGTATATTTCTTCCAAGTGCTAAAAAGCATAATTTTTAACGGCTTTATGTTAAATGGTGAGAAATATGTATTTTACACTGCGTCTGCGGGGCAGATTCGCACGAAGCGCATGATTGCAATTAAGGAATCATCATATAAGAAAATTCAAGGGCGATTGTTTTGCGGGCTGACGGTTGATAAGATAAATGCAATGGGCGGCATCAATTCAAATAAATTCGCTGCTTATGCCGCTCTAACAAATTCTGCAACAGACAAATGGGATGACTTTGATATTCGTCGGGCAATAGTTGTTGACGATTTTGAGACAAGATTTCCGGCGCTTGTTGATTACATCGATTATGAGACATATGAGGTCAATCGCAAAACAATGGAAGTTGATATCCCATGTACAGATGGTTGGGGCCTTGTAGATGGTGAGACGACACGGATGTGCAGGGCGCCATGGATTAAGGGTTTACTTACACAGTTTCCTTTGCAACAGTGGCTAAGAGAAGAATGCCCGCCTGATAAATGGACTGTCAAAGATGCTTGGGGTAAAGAGCACAATCTTGTTGAAGAAGACATTAGGGTCATATTTTGCCTGAGCCAAATGAAGTTAAAAAAATTCTATTCAAGCTGGGATGAATACTGCAACGAATTTGAAAAGAACGGATGCACGGTCAATTACTGCAACATAGAAGAGGACAATATAAAGTCCTCGCGAATCAACTATCAGATGCTTCAGCAATTATCATCTATTACGCAACACGAAATCGATAGGCTCGTGAGGCGGTCAAATGAAGATATTGAGCAAATAGGCGTTGATTATCGTACAACAATGAGGTTGCTTGGAGCGGACGATTTGAACAAAGACAAGAGCAGTTTTCAGGAAGCGTTGAATATTTATCCGGAACTGTTTAGAGACGAGTATTCAAAAGAAATTCTTCGGCAAACAAAGAAGAGCTTGGTTAAGCAAGCAAAAGCTGGCAAGGTCAGAGTAAATGGCAAATATTTATTTGTTGCGCCGAATCCGCTTCCGTTTTTGAGATGGTTGACAACAGGCGAAAAAAGCCCGTATGATGAGTTGGCAGACGGGGAGGTATATACGAATCAATTTTCTGCCGATAGCGAACTGATGTTATTGCGATCTCCATCTCTTGGGAAGGAATGGGCAATCAAGAAAAATAGGAGGAACGAATATTTAGACAAGTGGTTGGGTCAATCAAAATGTATTTATACGAGCAGTTATGATACTGTTAGTAAGATGCTTGCTTTCGATTAGTTCATCGCGGTCGAACCTAATGGAAACATTGGGATATAAAACAATGTGAAGATGCAAATGCATCGTGTCCGTTGAAACAACGGGCAACGGGGAATAAAGCAGAACCCCGTAGGAAGTTAGCAGAAGATTGATAAGACAAAAAAGAAAGGAGGTGCGCAGTTGGATAATAAAGATTTTGTGAAAGTTTGTCATAGGGGAGTCGAATTTATGGTGAATAGATGTGGCGAAGTTAAGGCATATAAGGCTTCTATTGGAGAGTGGTCTCTTTGTAATCACTTTCTCAATCATGATAAATACCCCGTTGTAAGTGCATACAATTCCAATATAAAGCGTAGCATTAGCGTTGGTGTTCACATATTAGTAGCGAAGGCATTTATTCCAAATCCATATTGTCTCCCAGAAGTTAATCATAAAGATTTTGACAGAAGCAATTATTCTATTGACAATCTTGAATGGTGCACACATAGAAATAACGTGCTATATTCAAGGAAAGCAGATAGGTACCCAGCATTGTATGGAGAAGCAAATCCGAACTATGGTAACAGAAATCTGTCTCAATACTACAGCCAAAACAAGGACGTAGCAAAAGTCAAGCAAGGAAGACCAATGGGGCAAAACGGACGGGCTAAGAAGTGCATGCTGCTGTGTTTGAACACCGGAATTACTATTGAATTTTCTTGCCAACGTGAAGCATACAAGTTTCTTGTAGATAACAATACAATAACGCCGCAAAAGTATCCGGAAACGTATATCAAGAAGCTTCGTAAAGAGCAAGGATATCGCGGTTATAAAATAATTGTCAAATAAACAAATAATCAATCTTCTGCTAAAACCTCTAACGACTATCGAAAGGGTATGATTTGCCGTATGGGCATAATCAAAGTAACCGAGTAGAGTAGGTGATAGGCGAAACTCCTATTGCCGAAGCGCATTGAGCCTAAACGGGAAACCGCATGGCTATGATATAGTCTGTTGCTTAAAGTGCGATGGTGATAAATTATTAGTAATTAAAGATTCCAACCTGCTTAAAGTTGCGAAAAGAACAATGGACGGCGTTGTTCCGCTTTACTATGAAATGAAAAAGGCACAAGGCGGAGAATTAACGCCAGAAACAATATATTGCGGGATGTCGCTTGCTTACACATCTGGAAATATAGGACCGATAAGCAATTTAATTACAATCGTTCATAACAACGATGAGAAAAACAGAGAAGAAGCCGACCTTGCTATCAAATGGCTCACAATGGAAACAAACTTTAGAATTGACGGAAGCAAGACGCTGTTTTTCTTGACGAGACCAAAATTTGCTGACAATATAATTAAAAAGCATACAAAATCTAAGTTGCCCAATTTTTTTGTTTATGCCAAGGACAAAATATACGATTCAAAGCATCCGGAGAAATCGCAGGTCGAGCCGCCAAATCAATCTGCGATGAACAGGATTGCAGCGTCAATTGTTCCGAGCAGATTAAAGTATAACAAAAACTTGGGGAAGTTTGATTATCGTATGCTGATGAATGTCGATGCTGGGTTTATGATAAGTGATAATTGCCAAGCAATTAAATCATATGATTATTGGCAGATGCGAGTAGGAACTGTTGAGGTTCCAGACAATGTGTCGGCAGATGAAGATTTATATGTATACAGAAAAATTCGCGCACATATACTTAATGAGTGTAGGTGGGATTTAGATTTTGTTGTTAATTCGCTTGTTGCATATCTATACACCGTTCGTCCGAACAGTCATAAAAAAATGTTGTGGGCATGCTTCGGCGATGTAATTGTAAGAAATCTGCAAAATAATACAAAAGACATTGGACAGATTTGCCCGATTTGTGGGCGGCGATTTAGAGCAAAAGGTAATAACAAAGACAAGCAAATTGTGTGTTGCGCCGAGTGCAAAAACAAGTGGGACGCAGAGAACAGGAGAAAGAGGCAAGAATGGGAAAGATAAAAAAATGCGCGTGTTGCGGGCATGAGTTCATGTCCTCGAAGCATCACACAAAAACATGTTCTGATGAGTGCGCGGCAAGATGGAGACGCGGTATAAAATTGTGCTTATTTTGCGGAAAAGAGTTCTCTGTAATGAAGGATAGTAGAAATAGAAAAAGGTTGATTCGTCCAGTGTATTGCTCAAAGGAATGCAGAGAGAAGGCGGGTATACAGAGAGCTGTAAAGAAAAGGCGGGAGAAATATCAAAATGACCCAGAATATAGAGCGCACGTGTTGGAGCTTAACGCAAGGTTGAACAAGCTACCTAAGTACAAGGAAATTTTTGCTCGAAGCAAGGCAAAAAGAGACCACAGGATAAAGAATGCAGGAAGAATAGATGGAGATATAACACTCAGAGGATTATTTGAACGAGAAAAAGGAGTTTGTTATTTATGCGGACAGAAGTGTGATTATGCGGATTTTGAGGAGCGTGTAAGTAAAAATGGATATCATTATATTCTTGTTGGAGGCGAGTATCCGAGCATTGACCATGTAGTACCGTTGTCTAAGGGCGGAACGCATACATGGGACAACGTACATTTGGCACATAAAAGATGTAATATGGCAAAAGGAAATAAATATCCGTATGTCGTGGCTGAAAAATGACGGAGTTAATTATAATATAATACTATGTCTTACTATGAGATTATTAACTACGGTACCCACTAAGGGAAGAAGCCAATTTTGGACAATAAAAATTATGCCATTTATGGCATTAAAGAAAGGGGTTCAATACAAATGAAAATTAACTGGAAAGTTAGACTGAAGAATAAATATTTTTGGTTGACTATTGTTCCAGCACTGTTTCTTTTGGTAGGACAAGTTCTTAGAGCACTTGGTATCGATTATGATATGGATGCTGTAAGTTCTGCTGTTGTTGATTCTATCAATGCCATCTTTGCTCTTCTGTCTGCATTTGGTGTTGTTGTAGACATGACAACACAGGGTATTGGCGATAGCGAAAGAGCGTTGACTTACGACAAACCTAACTAATGAGGTGTTGAATGAAACGGAAAAACGGAGAATCGTTAATCCAGTATGCGGGGAGAGCTACTGATGCTCTCTCCGAAGGATTGATTGATTATAATGAATGGGCAGAAGCAGTCGTTGGTGACGGCGATATGTATGCCAGTGAAAACTTGAGAAGATGCAGTGTGTTTTTTAGACAGTTCGTTCAGAATGTCAGAAACGATGTTATCGAAGGAACTGACGAAAATATTGACAATCTGAGAGATGCTACCGATACGCTCATTAAAGAGCGCAAGAAAATTCAAACGGCAAACATTGAACACCAAGAATATTTCAGAAAAGTCGCAAGACAAGAGCTTCTTACAGAACAGATTGAAGAAGCAATTTTAAAGCTTCCGAAGATTCATCCAGTTCACATGGATTACACATATCCTGCTGAAACAACGGGGCTGTTGGTCATTTCTGACGAGCATTTTGATTCAACATTTGAAATCAAGGGGCTTTACGGCGAGACCGTTAATAAGTACGACAAAGACGTGTTCAAGACGCGTATGTGGCATTTGCTTTCCATGATGGAAAATGACCGCTTTGATTATGATGAGTTGTTTGTAGTCAGCGCTGGTGATGCAGTTGAAAACATATTGCGCATGAGTTCGCTTCAGAAGCTACGGCACGGGGTGATTGATTCTACTATTGAATTTGCTGAATTCATGAGCCAGTGGCTCGTAGAAGCAAATAAGCGGCTTGGCGTTCCGATTCGCTTTGCTATCATTTCAGGCAATCATGATGTGTCAAGGGTGTTGACGCAAACGCCAGAATTTCCAGAAGAATCGCTTGCAAAGATAATACATGCTTTTATGGAATTGCGGCTTGCCGATGTTAATGGTGTGAATGTCGAGCCTTACGGAGATGTATTCTTTACAAATCTTTACGGGTCTAATTTATTGTTTGCTCATGGCGAGACGGGCGACCTTGTCAGCCTGATAAACTACTATGAAAACCTGTATAATATTGAGATTGATTGTTTGTATGCAGGACATTTGCATAGGAGTGAAACAAAGCCTGTTGGAGTTGGTGCAGTTGGAGACCGCGAGGTGATTCGTGTTCCGTCAATTTGTGGCACCGATACATATGCAAAGAAAATTATGAAACATTCCCGCGCAGGCGCTTACTTCGCACTATATAGTGAGCTTGGGCGAGAACTAAACAAGATATATTATTTGAATTAAATTCGAAGAGCGGGCTTCTCGCTCTTCTTTCTTTTGCAACAGAATAAATGGAGGTGGTTGGGTGCCGACGGCAAAAAATAAAGCTCCGACCAAAAGCATTAGGACGGATAGCAGAAACGTGCGATTGTGTGTTTCATGCGGGTCAAGAAAGCCGATAAGCGATTTTTACTCAACGACATCCGTTCCTAATATGCAGTTTTTTATGTGCCGCAGATGTGGCAAGAGATTGCTAAAAGATTACACAGACAAAGTAGAAAAGCCCATGGCTGCACTATGGCTTGTTTTAGCGCAGATGGGTGTTCCTTTCATTCTTGAGGCATGGTACGCTGCGTCTGAAATGTATGAAAATGACAAAACAGGCGACTTGATTACATTTTATTTGATTTCGCTTGCTAACTTAAATCGTATCTATGAAGGCTTTTGGCAATCGGATGCTATGTTGTCCGATATGATAAAGACAGGCGTTGGTGGAGAAGTTAAGGACATTGACCGCCATCTTGCGGATGCAAATAAATTTCGGGCAAGATGGGGCGATTATACAGCCGACGATTGGGATTGGCTTGAAAGGGAATATTTAGACTATACGCGTGACCTCGATGGCATATCTGTTTCAGCAGAAAAAGCATATAGGTCATTATGTAAATGCAATCTGCGCTTTAAGAAAGAAAGCGAAGCTGGTGAAGAAACAAAATCTACAACTGACGAAATTTTAAAATGGATGAAATTGTTGCGTATAGATGATTTCAGAGACAACACAAAATCGGACGAAGACAGATACATAGACCACATGGCATGGAAATTTGAGAATACCGAGCCCGCAGAATTAACGGACGAAGAGCGATATAAAGATGTTAAGGGCTATGAGAAAATATATAATGATTGGATGCGGTCAATGCAGAACATGATTGCGGGGACAAAGAACTATCCGAATATTCCTAAGGAGCAGTTATAATGCCGACCGCAAGAGAGAATGAACTGTTCCGTAAGTCTGAAAACGTAAAAAAGTGGATAACTTATTATCGCAGGAATTGGGACTTGTTTGCTGAGGAAGTGCTTGGTATCAAGTTGTATCCTGTGCAGAAGTTAAAATTGCACATGATAGGCATCGCTGATGAATATTGGGATTTTTCATCTCGTTCAACGGCAAAGTCTTTTATTGTAGGTGTTGCAGCTTTTTGTGCAATGAGCTTATATCCTCATTCAGAAGTTGTTGTTACGTCGTCTTCTATTCCGCAGTCTGCAAGACTTGTTCGGGACAAGATGATAAAAGAAATCATTAAGAAGTATTCGCCTTATTTGAAACATTTGTATGAAAAGGGCTATTTGACTGTTAAAATGCTTGATGAGGGCGTTTTCGTTTTGACGAACACATTGAACGAATCAACAACAACGGTCGCAGTATGTTCTGAAAATGCCCGTGGTATGCGTTCAACATTTACGATATATGAAGAGACGCGTTTGCTGAAAAAGTCAACACTGGACTCTGTGTTTGAGCCTATGGGGCATGAGCGTCCTGCACCGTTTACACTTGACCCTAAGTATAAAACAGACAGGTGGATAAAAGCGGCAAAATCTTGCTATATTTCGTCTACTCGGTATGAATGGGAATGGTTTATTAGGGAATACAGAAAATGCGTTGAGGGATATTATACATCAAAGCACGAGAAATACATTCCTATGGCTGAGGATATTTACACTGCAATTCAAGAAGGAAGTCGAACGTGGGCAGACTATCGAAAAGCGAAGAAGAAAATGTCTCTTTCAGATTTTCGCGCAGAAATGGAGAATGAAACGCAGGGTAGTCCTGAAGGCGCATTCTTTAGTCTAAAGAATTTTAAGGACAACCAAGAAATTGCTAACGCATATGTCCCGCCAACTGATACGCAGGTGTTGGCAGATACAAAACCGCCGTTTAGAGAAAAACAGTCGGATGAAATACGACTTGTTGGTGTTGACTACGCATTTGCGAATACAACATTTAAGACCGGATACGGAAATGACAATACAATTATTGAGTGTTGGTCTGCAGTTTGGAAAAATGGTCGATTCATCCGTAGTCTTGAATATATGGAACAATGGCCCGCATCGGACAGTACTGGTGCGCAATGGCGCGTTAGAGAGCTATTTTGGGACTATAATGCAGACTTTATTGTAAACGACCTTAGAGCAGGTGGCGAAACTCTGTACAACCTTATGACAGAAAGGAAAACGCATCCGAAGCGCGGCTACATGTGGGATTCGCGTGGATTAACAGTAGCTCAGAATCTTAATTATCATCTTGTGACAGAATCAAAGCTTTCGGATTTGCGTATGCGTACTGTCGATAAAGATGCTGTTCCGTGCATTATTCCTGCGCAGGGCTCTGCACAAAAGAATGGTGTTTGGTGGCTTGCGCTTAGAAAGCATCTTGAATGCAACGACATAAAGATGCTTGTGTCTATGGCTGACAAGCAACAAGAGCTTGAAGATTCTGGCGAATATTTTAAGTTGACATCTGAAGAATTGGCAGACAAGCTCGCCCCTTATGGCGAGACAGATTTGCTTATTCAGGAAGCAATCAAACTTAATACAGAAATAAAGGGCGACAACCTATATCTTAAAGAAGACAATAAGGCAACTAAAGACAGAGTTGTTGTTATGTCTTATGTCAACATAGTAATTGATAAGATAGAAATGGAATGGAATAAACGCCTAACCAATGACGACGAAGATTATGATATTGACGATTTACAACTTGTATATTAACGGACGGAAAGGAGGTGCGGCGTGAACGGGAAAGAAAAACTCGAAAGAGAAGAGCTTGAGGACATTATAAAGTTTTCTGAAGGGTTAGCCTTTATGGATTCTAATTACTACTCGCCATTTTTATCAAATGAGCTCTTACAGAATTTAAACACAATTAAAGGCGTTCCATCTTATGACGTCATTCAAAAGGCGTTAGTTGATTTTAATTCAACTCCAGAAAACTTGCAAATGTATAATGAGTTTGCGGCTCAATTTAATATGATATTCAAGCGCACCCTGTATTCTTATGTGAATTCTTTGGCGCTCGATTTGTCTTATGTGTGTACAAACGCATACACAAAGGCTGACTATGAAAGCGCGGAGTATGCAAAAGATAAAGCGCGGGTTGAGGATTTTCTTCTTAATTTTGATTACAAGAAGGAATTCCATAATGTCTTGATGAATGTCATGCGGCGCGAAACATATTTTACATGGTTCCGCAAATCAAAGCCTGGCAATGGCAATAAGAAAATGCGTTATGCATTACAGATGATGCCACAAGACAGATGTATGATTACGGGTTATTGGGAAAAGGGTTTGCTTTACTCAATGGATATGACATACTTCATGCAACCGGGCGTTGATATTGGTGAGTTTGACCCTGCTGTACGCAAGATGTATGAGCGGGTTATGGAATCTCCTGGCATTGATTATAAGCCATCAGCTCCACTAAATAAGCGTACCGGAACATATGCTTTGTGGGCAGATGCTTCACCTATGGCGGGGGCCTATGCCTTCAAAATGGATCCATCAACATTTTCTCCCGTACCATTCTTGGCATCTTTTGTCAAGAATATTATTCGGGACGAAGAAGTTGAGCGCTTACAATACAATAAAGACCTGCTTTCTGCATATGCAATTCTTGTTGGTACAATTAGGCTTTATGATGGTGCAAAGTCAGGTGAACAAAAAGACCAGTTTGCAATCAACCTTAAATTGCTCGGGCAGCTTATGGCAAAGGCTAAGGCTGGCTTTGGCTCTCTTGTTAAATTGGGGGCAATGCCGACTGAAGATAATAAGCTATTTCAATTTGAGGACAAAAACGGCGACATGTATAAAGACCGAGTCGCCACTACTGCTGCAAGCGGCACAGGTATTAGCCGTGTCATTTATTCTACTGATAGAGTAAGCGCTGCAGAGCTTGAAGCACAACAGAACGAAGTTTACCAGACTATGCGCCCTATGTATTCGCAGTTTAATAACTTTATGGATTTCTTTGTTAATCAAATGACAAAGAAGTATAAGTTTAAGTTTACATTTGACGGCGCGACATATAGATATGACCGCACGCAAAGATTTGAACAAATCAACAAATTGGCAGATAGGGGAATTGTTTTGCCACCGTCTGCTTGGGCATCTGCCTTGGGGCAGAATCCGGCATTGTTTGAGGCGGCTTTGAGAGAAAGTAAGAATACTGGGTGGCTTGATAAATATAGCCAACTTATGGTAAACATCAATACAACTTCGCAGGAAGCGGAAGGTGGCAGGCCGCGTGAAGAAGGCGCAGTAGATGCCGCAACAGAGGCAAGCCGTGAGTTGTATACAGATTAAGAAGCGGGAGTAAGATATGATTATTCTTGGAAGTCCAAAAGATGATGAGCTTGACCAGTATATTTGTCTTGATGGACCTATTGCGAATGGAGCACATGCCGCAGGAATTCCGCCAAAGTATAAGGATGCGGATGGATTTCTGTGGTTTAAGCGAACTAAAAAGTTATTAAGGTTTTTAGCGGATATTAGTTATGAGCCTTGATATATTAAAGAAGGTGAATAAATGCAAAAAATTATAACCGATAAGACAAAAGTTGCCTTACAGGAGATGGTTGATGAGAGTTTTATTATGACATCTCTTATTGATAGGATGCAATCTGTTCTTGATGTAACGTTTAGTTATAATCAGACGGCAAATCTTATCCATTATGGGTTGGCGCATCTATATAGTGGATATTTTGCAGACCAAATTGCCGACCTTGGCTTGCAAGGATATGATATTACCGTTAATTATGGTAATGTCCCAAGGGCAAATAGGGTGTATGGTTCAGTGAAAGAGCTGTTGTATGATTTGCGAGATATGGTAATAGAGTATCAAACTAAACTAAATGGATGTTATAAGATTGCGTTTGAGGGCAATGATTTTCATGTTTGTGCGGATTTAAGGCCTATCATTCAAAGACACAATGACGTGTTACGTCAACTTATTCTACTGTGCAACAAAATAGATGTGTACGGAGATAATCCAGCTTATGACCACAATGTTCCTAACTTCTGGATTCTTGGTGAGGATGATTGATATGATTATTCTGTCCGAGCCAGATGATATTAGCAAGTATTATTGCGCTGATGGCACTGAGGCATTTGAGCTGCATAGAGCGGGCTTCATTCCAAAATATAAGTGGGACGATTGTATCTACTTCGCTCTAACTAAAAAGTTATTGAAGTATCTTGCCGATAAAGGCGTAGAGCTTTGATATAATAAGGAGAAAGATTTATGAGTGAATATCAAGCTATTAAGAATCCTGCTGAAGCAAGACGGTTGCTTAAATTGGGCAATCCTATTGTGGATATTGCTCCGAAAAGAGAATATGGTAAAGAAAATGAAACTGTGTTCTTTTTTAAGGTGACAGATAAGCTATATAAGGATTTAGGCTGGAAAAAGTGAAAGGAAGATTGAGTGAATGGCGAGAGAGATAATTTGTGGAATTTATAAAATTACAAACTTGGTGAATGGGAAAACATATATTGGTCAAAGCCAAGATATTTATAGAAGATGGACTCAACACAAAAAGATAGGGAAAAGTAAAAGAGGATATAATAATTATAGGAATCAACCTTTATATAGAGCTTTAAGAAAGTATGGTATTCATAATTTTTCTTTTGAAATCATAGAAATATGTAGCCAAGCCATACTTTCTGAAAGAGAGATATACTGGATAGATTACTATGATTGTACTATTTATAATAATAAAGGATATAATTTAACTCATGGTGGAGAGTCCAATAATGGAGAAACACAAAAAGTTCCTGTTTATCAATATGATTTAGAAGGTAATTTTATAAAAAGATATGATAGTATAATAGAAGCAACCGTTGCTATTGGTGCAAATAGAGATAATGGTCTTGTCCAAAACGCTTTACAAAGAACTAAAAATGGTGGCATGGCGGGAGGATACCAATGGCGATATGAATTTTACGAAAAAATACCACCATATAAAATCTATTATAAACATTATAAAGTAGCGTGTTATAATAATCAAGGTTATTTGGAAACAACATTTGATAGTGTTAAAGATGCTGCGGAATATTTTAATTGCGATAAGAGCGCCATTGGATATTGTTGTAAACAAGTTTCCAAATTTTGTAAAA
>ULNJ01015785.1_pt1 | contig 15228 bp, 12 predicted proteins | sample 1951891 | NCBI WGS metagenome assembly ULNJ01 (sample SAMEA4835574, study PRJEB28245) | human gut metagenome | biome: gut microbiome; material: fecal sample | place: Denmark | collected 2008 | reverse complement strand
CATTTAAAAAGAAAATTCAAAAGAAGTAAGCCCTTAGCAAGAATTGTATATTTTTTAGTAATAACTATCTATATAATTAGTTATGCTTTCTTTGTAAAAAGCATTGTATCATTAACAGGTATTGAAACATTATTAAGATATATCCTTCTTATACTATTTGCCTTATATATAATTATGTATGCATTTATAAATTTCTTTAAATTATGCGTAAGAAAATATAAACATTTTATAATTACTTCGGTAATAAGTGTTATATTAATCATTATATTTATTTTTTCTTCGAGTATAATTGATTTACTACTTGGAAAAATATCTTCATTAACAAATTCCAATAACTCAAAATATACAACATATTTAGTTACTTTATCTAATGAAAAGTATGATAAAAATATGGTACTTGGTATGGTTAGTGATGAAGATGATTATGAAGGAAATGTTTTAGCAAAAAAATTAATTAAGAGGGAAAAAATTAAAAATGAAATAAAAGAATTTAAATCAGAACTTGATTTACTTTATGCATTATATGATAAAGAAGTTGGAGGAATATTTATAAGTGGAAGTTATATATCAAGATATAGTAATGAAGCTGATTTTACAAATATTGCAACAGATACAAAAAAAGTATTTGAGATAAGTGAAAAAAAGAAAATTAAAAATAATGATTATTCTTCGAATAAAAGTTTAAATGAACCATTTACTGCCCTTATTTTGGGAGTGGATTCTGAAACGGATGAACTTAATGATGATGCTGCCTTTAATGGGGATACAATTATTTTAGCAACATTTAATCCAAAAACTTTAAGCGCAACGCTATTTTCAATTCCAAGAGACACCTATGTTCCAATTGCTTGTAAAGGAAAAGCATATAATAAGATTAACTCCTCAGCGGCATATGGTACAAAATGTGTAACTGATACTATTGAAAATTTAACAGGTATAAATATTGATTATTATGTGAAAATTAATTTTAAGGGTGTTGTTGATTTAGTCCAAGCTTTAAAGGGAGTTACTGTTGACGTTGAAAAACCTGATTTTAATTTTAATCAAGGTGTTAACTGTAATGGTAAAGTATGTGAACAAAACTCTGATAGATTATGGGGAAGTCACACTGTATACATAGAGCCTGGAGTACAAACTTTAAATGGTGAACAAGCACTTGCTTATTCAAGATGTCGTCATTTATATGCAATAAGTGATTTAGCAAGAAATAAACATCAACAAGATGTAATAATGGCTATTGCTAAAAAAATGTTAACTATAAGAAGTTATAATCAATTTGAAAAAGTATTAAATGCTGTTAGTAAAAATATATCTACGAATATGAGTAGTGATTCAATATTATCAGCTTATCAAATATTAAAGAAAATGGTTGGTAATATGCTTTCTGATGAAGACTTTATCAATATTCAAAAAACATATCTTGAGGTATATAACTTAAATGTTACATTGTCTTCGGGAAGAGTATCAAGTGCTCTTGGTTATTATGAAGATAGTTTAAAAGATATAGTTAAAATAATGAATATTAATTTAGGTAAAGAAAATAGTGAAGTTATTAAAACCTTTAGTTATTCAATTAATGAAACTTATGAACCTTATATAGCGGGTAAAGGTATTACTACAGGAGTTACAAATTCAACTCTTGCAAGTTTAATTGGAAAAACAAGAGATGAAGTTCAAAATTATTGTGATAAAAATGATTTAAATTGCTCATTTTCATATGTAGATAGTCAAAGTGATAAGTATAATGCTAGTGTTGACACTGATTTAATTGGCAGTCAAAATCCACCTGCAGGAACACTTTTAAGAGGAGTATCTTCAGTACACTTTTATATTAATGGAGAAGTCTTAAATGATTAGACTTCTTTTTTATATGAAAAAACCACACAATTTGTGTGATTTATAAAGTTAAATTATCAATTACAACCTCTGAGGGAGTATCATTTTGATTTTGAATTTTAATTATACTCATATCCTCAAGGTAACTAAATACATGTTTTAAATAGTCATTATCTCCGCCAAGGGTTTCAGAAATATGACTAGTAAAATCTTTACCATAATTATTTATTAAATTACATATTGCCGTAATACCTTTATTGTAAGATATTACTGTGGCTATTATAACTTCATCTTTTGTAATAGTTCCATTTAAATAATATTTATTATATAAAGTCATATATTGATTATTTAGTATCATACATCCAATTTTAATTGCATATTCTGGATTTACTAAACTAGGACTATCAATTCTTTCTTTATCTACATTACCAGTTTCATAATTATATGCGCTAATTTCATAACCATTCCATATTGATTCAATTTGCATAACTCCATTTGCACCAATATTTGAATTATTGATTTCATTATAAGCATTTTCTTGAGTAAGAATAGCCATTACAAGTTTACTATCAAGTCCATATGTAGTAGCATATTTATTTACTAAATCTGTATAGTTTTCTTTAGCATAATTACTTTTTTCACTATTTGATCTATCTTCGTAATCAAAACTATAAACAGGCTTATCATCCTCATATAAATATTCTTCGTCAATTATTACATTATCAGTGTTTATGGCTGGAGCATCTTGTGTAAGTGTTAAATCTTCATTAGTTTCCTTTATAGCTATAGGAATATCTTCGGTAAGTTCATTACTTTCATAAGTAGCTTCATTTGTGGGAATATCTTGTGATAGCTTTTCATTTTTTAAATTTGTTAAACTAACATTATTTTTTTCTTCATAATTAACTAAAAAATCAGGTTTGTATTTTTCAGTATCTATTTCAAATGTAATATTATTTGAATCTTCTTTAGTTTTTTCACTAGATACTGCACTAACTTTACTTTTTTTCAAAGCAACACCAGTAAGCATAGAAAGAAGTGAAGCACTTATTATAACTTTTTTTAAACAATTTTGTTTAGATTTATTAAGATTAGGTACTTTACTAATTAAAGTATTAATAACTTTTCTATCTGTTATAGTAAACTCATTAAAACCAGTTTTTTGAAATTTAACATTTTCAAATGAATTTAAAATTCTATTAACTCTTATTAAATAACCTTCGAGTGATATAGACTTATTACTAGTTTCTAAAAAAGCACTATTAAGGTTACCATTATCATCTAAAGTAATAACTATACATCTTGACATAATAAACTCCACATATTATCAACATATTTTCTTTTGTCTTCGGGTATTTCTAATAATACTATGTTTCCATCATTTATTTCATATTTATTTATTATAACATCTAAATTACCTTCATTTGTTAATGAATTATCTGTGTATACAATATAATTATCATTATCAATATTAAATGTTTTTAATATTTCATATGTTTGTTTTTCATTATTTTCACTTATTATTTCAAATTTATTATCCATTTTTATCCCTTATTTCTTTTTATTCTTACCATTTGTTTTTTTCTTTTTCTTTCTTTTAACAGTTTTCTTTTTAGTAGGTCCTTTTCCTTTATAACGATTATTTATATTTGGATTAGTTTTCTTTGGCTTATTTGTTGTATTACTCTTCTTTTTAGGAGTATTTTCCTTTGATTTAACATTAGTATTGTTTTTATCTTTTGTATTTTTACTATTATCTTTATTCTTAACTTCTTTAGCTTTATCTTTAGTTTCTTTAATAACCTTGTTTTCTTTTTTAACTGTATCTTTCTTAACAGAAGCCTCTTTTGTTTCTTCTTTTGCCTTAGAAACCTCTTTAGTTTCAATATTTTCTTTAGCAATTTCTTTTTCTCTATCAGTAACCATTTTTTCAAGTTTTAATTTATCTCGTTGTTCTTTTTGATACCACAAAATTAAACCTATTGTTATTAAAACAATAAGATAAAGTGAAATTAAAACAATAAAAACAATATCAATTGGATCAAAAACTCTATTCATATCTCATCACTAATTAAATTATATTATATTTTACTAAAAAGATAAAGTTATTTTTGATGACAAAATGTAAAAAGTATGCTAAAATATTTAATGTATTTAGGAATTTATATTCGTAAATACATTTAAACAGCAATGTTTATTAAAGTTGGAGTACCCGAGCCATAGTGGGAATTAAAAAAGTTGGAGTACCCAAGCCATAGTGGGAATTAAAAAAGTTGGAGTACCCAAGCCATAGTGGGAATTAAAAAAGTGACTAGGAATTACCTAGTTTTATTTTGTAAATAAACTTTTATTTATTAGTAAGTTTTTCTTTTAATTATGGCGAAAATGGTATAAAATATGTGTAGGTGAGAAAAGTTATGTTTAAGATAAATAATTTAAATGTTTCAGTTAATGATAAAAATATATTAAATGATTTAAATGTTGAACTGCCTGATGGACAAATTCATGTTATTATGGGTAAAAATGGAATAGGAAAATCCACTTTATGTAAGGTAATTATGAATTATCCTGGTTATACTAAAAAAGGTAATATTGTTTTTAATAATAAAGATTTACTTAAGATGAGTACCTATGAAATTGCTAAAGAAGGAGTCATGCTAATTAGTCAAAATCCTGTGTCAATCGAAGGAGTAAGTAATGCAGAAGCCCTTAGAACTGCTTTAAAAGAAAGAAACGAAGGAACTTTAGATATCTTTAAATTTAATAAAGAGATGGAAGAAATTTGTGATAAACTTGCTTTAGATAGAAGTTTTATTCATAAAGATATAAATGTTGGAGCATCAGGTGGAGAAAGAAAAAAAATTGAACTTCTTCATATGGGTATTTTAAAACCTAAATTTATTATTTTAGATGAAATAGATTCAGGACTTGATGTTGATGCTTTAAAAGTTGTTTCTAATTTTATTAATGAATATTATAAAACATTTAAGCCTACAATATTAATTATAACTCACCATACAAATATTATTAAATATATTAAGCCTAACTATGTACATATTTTAGATAATGGTAAAATTGTTAAAACTGGTGATTATCATTTAGCGGAAAATATTGAAAATATTGGTTTTAATGAGGCTTTTACTATAAGTGAAGAAGGAAAAGATGAATAATATATTAATGGATAATGTTATAAATATTATTAATGAAAGTAAAAGCCTTGTTTTAGAGGTAAAAAATAATTTAATAATTAATATATTTAATGAAAATGATATTAAAATGGATATAAATATTATTCAGCATAATAACTCAATTTTAAAAATTAACTATTTAAGTATTAATAAAGAAGATAGTAACATTTTAATAAATGTTTTAATAAAGGGAAATAATAATAAATGTGATATAAATTATCATGTTATATCGGAAAATGGTTATAGTAAGTCAAAGGTATGTGTAAAAGCAAATAAAAATACTTTTGGAAATGTTATAACTGAAAATTTAAAAGGGTTAAAAGAGGGTGGAAATATCTTAATTGAACCAATTCTTGAAATTGATACTAATGAAGTTGAGGCATCACATTTTGTAACTATTGGAACTTATGATGAAGAAAGTTTACTTTATTTAAATTCCCTTGGTATTAAAGAAAATGATGCTAAAAAACTATTAAAAAAGAGTTTTATGTTAAGTATATTTGATGATAATTTTAAAAAGGAGGTTAACTATGAATAGAGAAGATTTTCCAATTTTAAAAAATGATATTATATATTTTGATAATGGTGCAACTACTTTGAAACCTAAATGTGTAATTGATAAAATAACGGATTATTATGAAAATTATAGTGCTAATGCCCATCGAGGTGATTATGATATATCATTTAAAGTTGATATGGAATATGAAAAATCTCGTGATTTAGTAAAGAATTTTATAAATGCTAAATATAATGAAGAAATTATTTTTACATCAGGAACAACAGAAAGTTTAAATATGATTGCTTCAGGGTTTTTTGCTCCCTTAATCGAGGAAGGTGATGAAATATTAATTACTACTTCAGAACATGCCTCAAATGTACTACCTTGGTTTAGACTTGAAAATGAAAAGGGTGCAGTAGTAAAATTAATTGATTTAGATGATAGTTTCCATGTTACTTTAGATAATGTAAAAAAAGCTGTTACACCAAGAACTAAGATTATTTCACTTGCAATGGTTACTAATGTAATTGGCGATGTAAGACCAATTAAAGAAATATGTGCTTTTGCTCATGAATTAGGTATTTTTGTAGTGGTTGATGGTGCTCAAAGCGTTCCCCACATGAAAGTAGATGTTTCCTATCTTGATTGTGATTTTTTAGCTTTTTCTGCCCATAAAATGTTAGGACCAACTGGAGTGGGAGTACTTTACGGTAAAAAAGAACTTTTAGAGAATTTAAATCCTATTAATTTAGGCGGTGGTATGAATGAATCATTTGATAATCCAAAAGAAATATATTTAAAAGATTTACCTTATCGTTTAGAGGCTGGAACACCAAATATTGCTGGAGTAATTGGTTTTGGAGAAGTTATAAAATATTTAAATAATATTGGTATGGATAAAATTCATGAAAGAGAAATGAAATTAAAAGATTATTTAATAGATAAAATGATAAAAATACCTTTTATTGATATTGTTAATGTTGAATGTGATAGTGCAATTATTTCCTTTAATGTTGATGATATCTTTGCTCAAGATGTAGCATTTTATTTAAATAAATATAATATATGTGTAAGAGCGGGCAATCACTGTGCTAAAATACTTAAAAATGCTACAAAAGTTAATAATACAATTAGAGTTAGTTTATATTTTTATAATACAGAAAAAGAAATAGATGAATTTATTGAACTTATTTCTAACAAAGATAAAATCTTAAAGGAGATGTTTTAATGGATGCAGAACTTAAAAGAGAAATAATTATGGAACATTACCAAAACCCACTTAATAAAGATAAGGTTATTGGTGAAGGATATGAAAAAGTAAATACCTCTAATCAGTCATGTATTGATAATATAGATCTATATATTTTAATAAAGGATAATATAATTAAAGATATTTGTTTTACTGGAGAGGCTTGTGCTATAAGTATTTCCTCAACATCAATAATGATAAAAAACTTAATAGGTAAGACAGTAAATGAAGCAAAAGAATATATTAATAACTTTTTAAATATGGTAAATGAAAAAGAATATAACAAAGATTTATTAAATGAAGGACTAGTTTATGAAGATATTTATAAACAATCTTCGAGAAAAACTTGCGCTTCGCTTCCATATCGTGGTATAGTAGAGGTACTAGAAAAATATTAAGAATAAAAAGATTGACTATTCTTGTGATAAGATAAGGATAGGGTATGGAAAATAATTTACAAATTGGAGTTGTTCTTAAGAAACGAGAGAATATTTATACTCCAGAAAAAACAATTTATGGTTATTTTAAAGAAGAAGAAAAAAAGTTTGTTGATGAAGATAACACTCAATATGATATTATTTCTTCGAAAAAAGATAATGCAGTTGCATTTGTTTTTGATGTTGAAGTTTTGTTAAAACTTTATAATACCGATAAAGAAAATTTACCAATTATATTTTTTAAAGATATAAGTAATTATTTAATCGTAGAAAATGAAGATGATATAAAATACATTTTTAAAGGAGAAGCACCAGAAATATTAGAACCTAATGAATTTGCTAATCATTTTGTATCTTTAGTTAATGGTAAAAATGCTGAATACTTTAATTTAGATACTAGTAAAGAGTTATGTATGGGTTTATATAACAAAGTATTTATGCAACCTGAGGCTATTAAAAAGCTAGTTGTTGGTATATCTACTCATTATTTAGATACCGATGGTATAAAAAAAAGTAATATTATTATTGATGGTAAAAAAGGTTCAATTCAAAACGATATAGTTTCTGTTTTAAAGAATACTTTACCAGCACAAGTTTATTATGAAGATTTAAGTAATGAAAATTTTTCTTTTGATGCACTATTTATGAGCCTTGCAAATACAGGTAGTGAGTTAAATTCAACATTAATTTTAGATAATGCAGAAAGTTTATTATTTAATCCAAATAGTTATGTTTCCTCTTCGAGTGAAAATACTTTAAGAGATTTAATGATGGGAATTGATTATAAAATAATAACTGAAAGAGGAATAATTAATTATCCTACGAAAGATATGTTAATAATAATTATGGGTGACTTTTCAAGAAAACCTAAATGTGGTTATTCATCATATTTCGAAGGTGTTCCTGAAAAACTTTCTAGTTTAACAAACTATAATATTAAATTAAGACCAATGAATAGAGATATGATATTATTAAAATTATGTCATCCAGAAAATGGATTAATTCCATATTATATTAACTTTTTTGCAGAACATGGTATTAGTCTTGAAGTAAGTAATTCATTTATCGAAGAAGTTTGTAAAATTGCTTTAGAAAATGAACATATTAATTTAGATAAACTAGTGTCAACAGTTTTCGAAGAGGCTATATTTGAAATACTTACAAGTGATGAACAATTTACTAATTTATCAGTTAATAAAAGAGTTTTAAAAAATAATAAAAATTATAGTTTAAGATAATGTGCTGTTATATACATTATTTTTTTATTTATTGACTAGAAGCAAAAAAAATGCTATATTAAGTATGTAAGGAAACATTCTTACATATAATAAAAAAGGAAGCAATCGTTTTTGTAAGGGCGAGCGCTGCCATAATTGGGTTACGCTTATGTTACATCACTGTAACATAGGCACTTTTTTATTTAAGTATAATAATTAATGTTATGGCTATTAATTACATAAAATTTTTAGTTGAAATTAGAAAAATCTAATGTTATAATAACTTTGTAAAAACGTTATGCAAGAGGAGTAGTTTAATTATTTTATTAGAGAGGAAAAGTAGTGTGCTGAAAGCTTTTCTTAAACCCTGATTAAATGAAGTAGCTTGCTAGTTGCTTACCTAAGTAAATAGGGTAGGTTGTGAGTCCGCATTAAGGATAATAAGATAAATATAAAGGTGGTACCGTGCTATATGCACCCTTTTGGTAACCATCTTTTTTTTGGAGGTAAAAATGGAAACAAAATATGATTTTAATTTAGTTGAGAAAGGAAAGTATGAGTTTTGGCTTAATAATAAAACCTTTTTAGCGGGTAATGATAAAAGTAAAAGACCTTTTGCTATTGTTATTCCCCCACCAAATGTAACAGGTAATTTACATATAGGTCATGCTTGGGATACAACACTTCAGGATATCATAATAAGATATAAAAAACTTTGCGGTTTTGATGCGTTATGGGTTCCTGGTATGGATCATGCTGGTATAGCAACTCAAGCAAAAGTTGATGAAAAATTATCTAAAATGGGAATTAATCCAAGAACTCTTTCAAGAGAGGATTGGTTAAAATATGCTTGGGATTGGAAAGAGGAATATGCAAATAATATACATAAACAATGGGCTAAACTTGGACTAGCACTAGATTATTCTCGTGAAAGATTTACTTTAGATGAGGGACTTTCAAAAGCTGTAAGAAAAGTTTTTGTTGACCTTTATAACAAAGGACTTATTTACCGTGGTTATCGTATAATTAACTGGGATCCAAAAGCACAAACAGCACTTTCTAATGAAGAAGTTATATATAAAGATGTAAAAGGATATTTCTATCATTTAAAATATATAATCGAAGGAACAGATAAATATTTGGATGTTGCTACAACAAGACCGGAAACATTATTTGGTGATACTGCTGTTGCGGTTAATCCTAGTGATGAAAGATATAAAGATTTAATTGGTAAAAATGTAGTACTTCCGATAGTGGGAAGATTAATTCCAATTATTGGTGATGAGCATGCAGATCCAGAGTTTGGAACAGGATGCGTTAAAATAACTCCAGCACATGATCCAAATGATTACGAAGTTGGTAAAAGACATAATCTAAAGGAAATTATTTGTATAAATCCTGATGCTACGATGAATGAAAATGCAGGTATTTATCAAGGACTTTCTAGAGAGGAAGCAAGAGAAAAACTTGTTAGTGATTTAGAAAAAAATGGTTTACTTCTTTCTAAAGAGGAAATAACTCATAATGTAGGACATTCAGAAAGAACTGGAGTTATGATTGAACCTTATTTATCTTCACAATGGTTTGTAAAAATGCGCCCTTTGGCAGATAGGGTACTTGAAAATCAAAAAAATAAAGATACAAAAGTAAATTTTGTTCCAAAAAGATATGAAAAAACAATGAATCACTGGATGGAAATAACTTATGATTGGTGTATATCTCGTCAACTATGGTGGGGACATAGAATTCCTGCATGGTATAAAGGTGATGAAATATATGTTGGCGAAAATGCTCCGACTGGAGAAGGTTGGGTTCAAGACGAAGATGTACTAGATACATGGTTTTCTTCAGCACTATGGCCTTTTTCAACATTAGGTTGGCCTAATAAAACTGATGATTTAGATAGATATTTTCCTAATGATGTTTTAGTAACAGGTTATGATATTATTCCATTTTGGGTTAACAGAATGACTTTCCAATCACTTGAATTTATGAATGAAAGACCATTTAAAGATTGTCTTATTCATGGACTAATTCGTGATAAACAAGGTAGAAAAATGAGTAAGAGTCTTGGTAATGGTGTAAATCCAATCGACGTAATTGATAAATATGGCTGTGATTCATTAAGATTATTCTTAACAACAAATTCAGCTCCGGGAATGGACCTTAGATATGATGAAGAAAAAGTTGCATCCTCTTGGAACTTTATTAATAAACTATGGAATGCCTCAAGGTATGTAATAATGAATACTAATAATTTAAATGATAATAATTATAAAGAATATAATAATTATGATAAATGGATTTTAACAAAATATAATAATGTTATTAAACAAGTAACAAAATATATGGATAAATACGAATTTCATAATGCATTTAACACTCTATATTCATTTATTTGGGATGATTATTGTTCATCATATATAGAAATATCTAAAATATATTTAAATGATACTTCAAAAAGTGTACTTCTTAATATATTAACAGGTATAATAAAAATGCTTCATCCATTTATACCTTTTGTTACCGAAGAAATATATCAAAACTTACCATTTAAAGAAAGTAAATCAATAATGGAAAGTAGTTATCCATTATATAATAAAAAAGAAGTTTATGATATTTTAGAAACTACTGAAATATTAAATGATATAACATCTCTTCGTAATTTTAAAGCAGAAAATAATATTATAAATAGTGATGCAGTTAAAATAGAGTATTTATTTGATGAAAAATTATATGATGGTTTAATTAAATTTAAAAATAAAGTAGATAATATTGGAGACTCTATTAAATATGAATCAAAATATGCTATATTATATTTTGAAGTTAAAAATAAAGTTTCTGAGGAAGATATTCAAAAAGAAATTGATGAATTAGAAAAATCTATTAATAAGAGAAAAAATCTTCTTTCAAATGAAAACTTTGTAAAAAGAGCTCCTGAAAATATAGTGGCAAATGAAAAACAAAAACTTGCTGAGGAAGAGGAAAAACTTTCTAAATTAAAAAACTGATATTTAGTCAGTTTTTTTATTGTATACATTATTCATACATACTCTTTTGTAATTTAAAGAAGGATGGATATATAAATTTTGAGTTATATTTGCACTTGAATGTCCAAGAACTTCAGAAAGGGCTTTAGTACTCATACATGTTTCATCAGCGTTTGTAGCAAAAGTATGTCTCGTAGTATGAAATTTTTTATTGTTAATTCCCCAATATTTTAAAAATCTTTTATAATGATTTGTGTAACATCTTGGCTCCATTGCTACAAGAGAATTTGTTAGGAAAAAATTTCCTGTATCCATATTTATTACATAAAACTTTACATATTTTTTTAAAATATCTGGTATTGGAATTGTTCGGAGTGATGTTTTACTTTTGGGATTAGAAACTACAATTCTTGTTTTATAATCATAGAGCTTATTAGTATTTTTAATTCTAAGAATTGTGTGACTGACTGTTATTGTAAAATTTTGTAAATCAAAACTTTCTTTTCTTAATGCACATAATTCTCCGATTCTTAGTCCCATATATAAGCAAAGTATTATGCCAAAATCACATCGATTATCGTAGGTTAGAGCTCTTTTTTTGATTGTTTTTATTTCATCTTTATTAAAAACTACGATTTCCTTTTGCATTTTTTGGGGAACTTCAAAATCAACCACTATTTTATGAAATTTTAATATTTGTTTCAATATTATTCCTATATCATGAATAGTATTTATTGATAAATCACTATTATTTTTTAGTGATTCCAAATAATTATTAATTACATCTTTACTTAGTTTTTTTGTTTTAATAAAACCTATATTAGATTTTACTTTAGTTTCCACAATATATAAATATGTTGTATAAGTTGACTCTTTTACTTTACTTTTTTTAAATTCCAACCATTCATCTATTTTATAGTTAAAGCTTTGTAAATATTCTTTCTTTTTTTTTACTGGTTTTTTATAATAATTAAAATTTAGCTCATATTTTTGAGAGTATTTTAATTTTTTTCTTACTTCACTTCTGGTGTTTCCTTGTACATATCCATATATTATTTTATTATTAATAATATCTTTTATATATTTTGCTTCATAAGTACCATCCTTTCTTTTAATAATATTATTGTCATTACGACTCATAAATAAATCACCTCTATTATAATTGTAACATTATTAAAAGTTAAAAAAAAACACGATTAGTTTAATATCGTGTTTGGAATGGTAGTCTCAGTATTTTCAAATAACTCATTTATTAATTTTTTTATTTCTTCATTTATTGCCATTTTATCATTATATGAAAGATTATCCTTTTCAATATAATTTGTTTTATTAAATAGGGTAAATGTAGAGTTTTCCTTTAATTCGAATTTTCCGTTTATTTTATAATTTTTTGAGGTGAAACTATATTCATATGTATTTTTATTTGTTTTATCAATATTAAATAATATGTTGTTATAGGTAATATTTATATTACCATTTTCTTGGATAATAACATTGATTGATTTATTATTTTTAATTAAATCTATATTTATTTTAGCATTTGTAAATTCATTTACTTTTATTTCAAAGCCTTTAACTTTAAAAGTATTATTTGAGTAAGATACATTATATTTTTTTTCACCATAATTTAAATTAATTTCAAAAGTATTATTTTTATAAGTAAATAAATTGTCACCCTCATGATATATTTCGATTTCTTTAATATTTTTACCAAGTAAATCAGTATAAATATTAATTCCAATATTACCATCATAATTCTTAATTAAATCTTTTGTTAATTTATTTAAGGTTTCTTTTACATTATCCATGTTATAACCATTTGGATAATTGTTTTTCTTTTGAAGTATTTTAAATAAAATTTCCATAAATTTTTCATCATTTTGAATATTTGTATTTATGCTAGATAAGATATTATCAAAAGTTACATTTTGAAGTAAGAAAGTAATTTTTTTCTTAAATATATATTTATTGTTGTTGTTACTTATATCAAGAACTATATCAAAATCGTCAGTGTTAAAACTATTAAATAAATAATTTTTAAAAGATGTAATTAAGTAGTAATAATCATTTAATGGAATATAATCTTTATGTTCAAAAATATCTTTACTATCTAACTTAATTGGATAGTTATTTACTTTTTTAAATAAAAGGTATGAGCTTTTATCTTCGTAATTATAAATCAAATTATTAAGTTCATTGTTATTTTTATATAGTGTTTGGGCATATGCCATTTTCTCGTTTTCGTAATCTAAGTCATATTCAATGTTAAATAAATAATTATTATCTTTGTTATTTATATTCATATTTCCTATAAAACTTATGGGTTTATCAATATTAAAATCTAAATAATTATTGATTTTGTTATAAACAATGTCAATATAACTATAACCTTTATTTATTACTGATTTATATATTTCTTCACCGTTTTTATTAAATATAAATAAATAGTAAAAACATACTCCTAAAACACTGATTATTAAAAGAATACCAATTGTACTAAATATAATACTAATAATACTCTTTTTCTTTTTGGGTTCTGGCTTATATTCTTCAATATTTTGATTCGGTACAAGTGGTGGAGTTATATCTAAATTTTCTACATTGTTTTGTATTTCATTTTCATTATTCATTTTCAATCCCTTTCTATCATATATATAATATCATAATTTTTGCAAAAAAAAATCAAATTTTTAAAATAAATTTAAAAAAATGATAATTGAGTGTTTTCTTCATAAGTATTTGCTACTTGTTTTTTGTTTTCTAAAGATTTATTAAATTCTCTTTCTAGGTGTACTAAATAAATTACAAATTCATATAAATGTCTTTTGTTAAGATAAGTTATTCCATCTTTGTTTTTTAGTGGTTTTACTTTATCTGTATCAAACTTATCATATCTAAATGATAGATGTTCGACTAAAAGGGACACATATTTAAAATAATATTTATTATTTACATAACCATTTTTAATATCTTTTACATAGTTAAGTAGGCCATAAGCACTTTCATAAATATCATCATATTTATAAAAATCATTTGTTAAAAGTTCTTTTGAAATCATTTGTAATATAGATAAATTAATTTTTTCATTTTCATTTAAATCATCATATGAAGTAAATGTCATATTATTAATTTGCATGCTTAGTAAGTGATTTATTAGTGATGGTGGGTTAAATAAAATTGCTTCATCTTTAAATAGAATATCACTTTGTCCTTGCACTCTTTTGCCACACTTATTCCATTTTCCCTCGATTCCATTTCTTTTTGGACTTTTATAACAAATACAAAAATGTTTTGAGGCATCTTTTGCATCCACTAAATTAAATTTAGCAAGATATGCAAATAGGTTTGCTTCATTTTCAAATCTTCCTGTAAAATTTGTTATACCATCAATACTATCAAGTTTAAAATTTAATATACTTTCTAATTTGATTGTCTTATACCTATCAGATTTATCTTCGTTTGTACTTCTTGTTTGATCTATAGCTAAATAATATTTCATTTTTTATTTCCTTTCTTTTCCTTCATAAAGTTTAAACGTTTCACTATATAGTTTATGAGATATTCCTTTTATTAAGGTGTTTTTACTAATAAACTCAAAATCCTTTTCTTTTAAAATAGCATTTATTTCATTTTCATAAAATATTAAAAAGTTTTCTACAAATTTATCAATAATATTTAAAAGAAATAAATAATCTTTTTCATTTAACAAGGTTAAATTTAATTTATTAATGTAAACATAAAAATTTTCCTTAACTATATTATATAATTCTATAAATTTTTCATTTACATTTATAATAAATCTTTCTTCATAT
>ULNJ01023322.1_pt1 | contig 15581 bp, 10 predicted proteins | sample 1951891 | NCBI WGS metagenome assembly ULNJ01 (sample SAMEA4835574, study PRJEB28245) | human gut metagenome | biome: gut microbiome; material: fecal sample | place: Denmark | collected 2008 | reverse complement strand
CTCGGTCTTGCGGTTTTATTCATAACACAGTTGGAATGGCGTTGTACACAGACTAAACCGGTCATCTTCCTAGACAATTCCGCCCAGTTTCAATACTCAGCCATACTTTGCCAAGACTTGCCCGTACTCAGTCTAGACTTATCCGTACTCGCTACATCTTTACGTGTTGTGAACAATACACATCGTAAACGTGAGCGAATATACAAACAAGAACATCGTTGTGCGCACTTTGGACAAGTTTGAAATCGTGACCGAACACCGTATGAACTCCGTTGTGATATGAACTACCGACAGCGTATCATTGCCGACGTATTTTGCACAAATGGGTGCAAGTTTAGTTTCAATGGTTTTCGTGCGGTTTTGCGGGACAACTCTCGTGAGCGAGAATGGCTACGCAATGGCTTTTGTGTGTTATGAACAGTTTTAAGTTAGCACAGAATCGTTTTTGAGCGTGAGTACATAAAATCCAACTTTATGGGAAATTTTTGTTAAAAAAATAAATGTTGAGTGGAAATTTGAACGGGAAAACGCATATTAAGGTATACTCGAGCGGCAATTTCGATGTCGAAAAGACAAAAGCAGTTTTCGCAACTTGATATAAAAAGAGAAAAAAATCCGCCTATGAAAAAGAGGACAAAAAAATCGCATTGCCGATATGCGAGAAAAACGGGCCCGATTCGCCAAGCGGTGTAGCGCGAACGGCCCGTTCCGCACGGCTGCGATTTTGCCTTTTTAGGCGGTTTGTTTTTATACAAGGCGTATGCTTGTCTCGGCGAGGCGCATCGGGGTTCCCCACAAAACGGAGCGCAGCGACGTTTTGTGGGGTGAAAGCCTTGCCGACTTGTTCAAGACAAGCATACGCCTAAGTGCCAAAGGGGTTAAATACAGAGATAAATCACGTCGTGTTTGAGGGGTTGTATAATTGTTAAATTATACAGATGATTGACAATTTGTGCAAAATGTGTGTATTATAAAGGTGCGATATGGGCAACATTATAAAAACAAAAGGAGAATTTCAATGGCGAACAACAACGAAAGACGTTGGAGCGTTCCGTCCAAGCGTGCGAAAGGTTACGCAGAAGAACGCAAAGCAAAAGTCCATCAGCACGGACCTAAAGTAGGAAAGGAACTTACCGATTACGAGGCAGGTATGAGGTCGGGCTATCTTCAGGCTCAGTCCAACAAGCGGAGCCATTCCGGTGACGATAGCAACGAGGATCCACCTGTTCCCATTCCGAACACAGAAGTTAAGCTCGTTTACGTCGAAAGTACTTACACATCACGTGTTGGGAGGATAGAAAGTTGCCGGATTTCAATTGTAAGCCGTTGCGATTTGTCGCAACGGCTTTACACTATTTTTAAGCCGTTTTACGCAATATTTGCTTAAAAACCCTCGTTTTGACTATAAAATAAGCCATTTCCGCTTAAAAATACCTAGCCTGTTTTTCATCGAAAAACAGGCTTTTTTAGCCAAACTATAACATACTAAATATGACAGAATACGGTATAATTGAAAAATTTTTTTGACTATTTTTAAGAAAATTTGAGTGCAATAAAAATGTTGCAAAAAGGCATTAAAAGCCAATGCCTAAGCAGGTAAAGGCGGTGCAACAAGTTGCCCCACGACAGCTCGCTCCGTCCCCATCTCTCTCCACCCAATCGGGAAACCCGATTTGATTAATTCTTCAATAGCTTTAAAAAAACAATATGCCGATAATGAAAGTAAATAACATTTTATAAAAATATTATAAAATTTTAAAAACGGTATTGACAAATGGCATAAGGCTGATTATAATTAACTTAACCGATTAAGTAAACGCAAAATTACGCAGTTTGCTCTATCGTAAAAAATTTATGAGGTGGAAAGATGAAAAAACTCAGATGGCTTATTCTTGTCGTTGCGGCGATGATGGGGCTTGCCCTGTTTGCAGCTTGCACACCCTCGAAGCCCGAAACGACGACTTACACTGTCACATACTATGACGGAAGCAACGTTTTAAAAACTGAAAGCGTAGAGGAGGGCGGTAAGGCAACGAACTGGACTCCCGAAAAGGAAGGATATAATTTTGAAGGTTGGTGGGCTACACCCGGCTTTACTCACGAATTTAAGTTTGACGAGGTAACTATCAATGCGGATACGTCCGTATTCTCGCAGTGGTCGTCGGCTACTCAGTCGGTTGACACCCGTACATATTATATAGTCGGTGCAGGAACCAGCCCTATTCTCTCCGCAAGCAACTGGGGTAAGGTATTTGACGAAACCACTCAGATGACCAAAGCTACGGATAAGAACGAATATACTTACACAGTAGATTTATACGTTGGCGATCAGTTCCAGTTTGCAATCAATTCAAGCTGGCACAATCAGCGTGGCGTAGGTTATCTTGATAAACTCACCCTTGACGATGGAACCGTGGCGTTCAGTGGTGCAAGCACGATTGGCGATAACTCTGCTTACCGTCTCGACATAAAGTGCGAGTATGCAGGTAACTATACATTTACACTTACTACTCACCCCGACGATGACACTTACGAAACTTCCAATGCTTCTTACACAGAAGCTAACAAAGAAGCTTTCAATATCAATTCTCTGGACACCATTACCTGGGTAAGAAACGGTGACGTAACCGCAGACGTAGAAGTAGTTACCGACTATTTCATAAAGGGTTCAGGTATAACCGATTGGAAGGATATTTATAACTCTGCAACCAAGATGACCAATACGGACGGCGTCTATACGCTCAGCGTCTATCTCAAAGAGGGCGAGGAGTTTATGTTTACTTCTCAGAACACCATAGGAACAGAGGTTACAACGGGTACCGAATATCTCAGGGCAAGCAACCTCGATGATGCAGCTAAGGCGTTAATCGACCAGACGGCTACCTACAATATGATTGCAAAGGCAACAGGTACGTACACCTTTACATATACCGCATCTACCAAGGTGCTTACGGCTACGTTTGATTCAACTGCCGTGCCTGCAGCTACCGATTACTATATCGACGGTACGTTTGCCGAAGGCGTTGCTGATTGGAGCGGTTACTGCTTCAATGCAGATTACAAGCTGGCTCAAGTGGGAACTTCCGACGTATACGAAATTAAGAACGTTACTATGAAAGCCGACTCTCAGATAATAATTCAGGCGTTCAAGGCAGATTCTACCGAACGTGGCGAATGGGGAACCGAAGACTACAACGGACTTGGCAGTTACAACTACACCTATCTCTACAACGGTGGCGAAGCGTTCACTGTAGTGGGCGGTGGAAACAACAACATAAAGGTTGTTACCGCTGGAACTTACGATATTACGTTCAACAGCTATGCAAAGATTATAACCATCACAGAACACGTTGAATCTGCTGATACGCTGGATATCTATATCAAGGGTTCAAACATAAACGACTGGTCGCACGGCTTCTCACAAGATTGGAGATTAACCCTCTCCGCTGACAAAACCAACTATGAATTTACCATTACGGTTGAGGCTGACAAGGCTGTAGAGTTCGGCATGGAAAAGCATCCCAAGGGTGAAACCACCGGCTACGGCACATACATTGGTGCGGCAGCTATAGGTACAAACGGTGATGCAAACTCTGTATTTACCCCTGCAAGCGGTTCTAACTTCACTTGCTCTACCGCAGGTACCTACAAGGTTGTCTACGATATAGCTACTGAAAAAGTTGATTTTTACGCAGTTAGCTAAAAGCCGTGGCACTGTAAAATTTTTCTCCCAAAAAGTAATCGGGTGCCTGTCAAGACACCCGATTTACTTTAATTATGATGGTTAATTAACAGTTGCTATTTAATTGTTCATTAACGTATGTTATACTTTATAAGAGTGTATGTTGAAGGGTTCGTGGCTCAACGCCTGCTCTATACATCTCGTTGTCTGATCGCATTTTGCCAAGTAAGCGTTGTCGGCAAAAAACACGTTGACGTTGCGGCTGCGGAAAAATCTTGCAATTATCTCGTGCAAAGTTACTACGCAAGTGGCGTTTATGGCGCATAAATCGTCGTAGCTTTCAACAAATACGACGTCGGGGAACTGAACTTTAATCTCACTTTTAAGGTTTTCGTCAGACGGTGTTATGCATACAAAGGCGTAATCTTGGTTAAAACGTTCGTCTGCTAATCTTTTCAAAGCCGCATAGTCGGTGGTTATCTGAAAGAACAGAGGGTCGTTTACAAGGCAGTCCACGGCAACGAGGGGGATAAAGTTTTTGTTACCTATTTCGTAAAAGGTCTCTTTGGTAACGTTATAGGCTATTATGGCGTCTGCGTTTTCAAGACGACCGCAGGGCAGGGTATTGAAAAGTAAACCATAGTCGCCAGGGAAAGACGCCGTAAGATTTTCAAGCATGTACAGGTATTCTGCCCGTGCAAGGGGATTGAGCTCCCCCGTACATACCGCAATGAGTTTTGAGTGAGATGCGGCACGCAGATTCTTTGCAAAAACGCTCGGTTTATAGTTGAGAAGATTTATAACGTGCCAAATCTTTTGCTTAGTCTCTTCGCTTATGGATTGGTCTTCTCTCTGGTTTATTACGTAGGATACGGTTGCGGCTGAAACGCCTGCGGCACGTGCTACGTCGTGAATGGTAACTCTGTCTTTCATAACAGTTAAAGTATAACAAAGCTTACAAAAAATGTCAAGAATAAGGTTTTTAATATGAACGAAAGCGCAATTTTACACTATCCTGAATCCAAATATTGCTACGCAGTTGACGCAAGTACAGTCTGTTTAAGGCTTAGAATATCCCGTAAGGATACGCCCGAAGAGGTCAAGGTAATTTACGGGGGGAAGTATTCATTTGCCATTGAACGCAAGCAAGCGGTTATGAACAGGAGCTATGAGGACAGACTGTACGCTTACTACACTATAACGTTATCTTTAGAAGATTTGCGGCTAGTATACGTCTTTGAAATATGCGATAAGGGTATGAAATACTTCTATTCCGAGGACGGACTGACCAAACAATTTGATTTTGAGCTGAGTTATTACAACTGTTTTCAGTACGCTTACATAAATAAAGCCGACATAATGCAACGTGTAAAATGGATGGACACGGCGTGTTTCTATCAGATTTTCGTGGAGCGGTTTAACGTAGGGAACAGGAAAAAGGATTTATCCTACGTAAATATGGAGTGGGACGGTATACCCACGCCAAAGAGCTTTGCCGGCGGTGATTTGCAGGGGATTTGTCAAAAACTTGAATATTTAAAAGATTTAGGCATAAACGCAGTATATCTCACGCCCGTTTTCAAGTCGATATCCAACCATAAATACGATATAAGCGATTATTATACGATAGACACCGCCTTCGGTGATAAGGAGGTTTTTCGTCAGCTTGTAGATAAAGCTCATTCGCTCGGTATGAAAATTGTGATGGATGCAGTATTCAACCATTGCAGTGAAAATCTTTTGCAGTTTCAGGACGTTTTAAAACACGGAAGAAAATCGCCCTACTACGATTGGTTTGTAATAACTTCCGATAATCCGCTTGAATACGAGTGCTTTGCCGCCTGCAAATATATGCCCAAGTTCAACACCTCCAACCCCGAAGTGCAGAAATTTCTTTTGGACGTGGCGGTATATTGGATAAAGCAATTTAAAATAGACGGCTGGCGGTTGGACGTTTCGGACGAGGTCTCCCACGATTTCTGGCGAACCTTCCGAAAGACGGTTAAAGAGGAAAAAGCCGACTGCATTTTAATCGGTGAAAACTGGCACGATGCCAACGCCTATCTGCACGGCGACGAGTTTGACGGTATAATGAATTACGCCTTTACAAAGGCTTGTCTCGATTTCTACGCATTCGACAAATTCTCCCCAAAACAAATGTCGGATAAGCTAAACGAGATTTTAATGCGAAATACCGATACGGTAAATTTAATGATGCTTAATCTTTTAGACAGCCACGATACCGACAGGTTTTTAACGAGGGTTAAAGGCGATAAAGATAAGCTGATGAGTGCAATTGCCCTCAATTACTTTTTTGTAGGAACGCCCTGTATTTACTACGGTACGGAAATTGCAATGGAGGGCGGTTACGACCCCGACAACAGGCGGTGTATGGATTGGGTTAAGGCGGAAGAGGATACGCCCTTGAAGAAGTTGATTAAAACATTAACCGCTTTAAAGAGTAGTGGCGGACTTTCGGGGGCAAAAATTAAAATTTACGAAGAGGACGGACTGTTGATTGCAGAGCGTACAAAATACGTGCTGGCAATCAACCAAAGCGGAAAGTGTCGGAAATATGCCGCAGATAATGCGGTATGCTCTAATAGATATTCGGGGCAAATTCTGTCAGACGGCGGATTTGTTTTAATACAAAATAATGGTTAAGGAGGGATAAATGCGAAAGACGTTATCGGCATTGATTGCGCATATTGCCGTTATACTCGCCGTGATAATAACGCTGGGAACGCTGGGTATTATTGCCGCAGGCGGCAACGCTAGCGGTGCGGAAAAATTCACGGGTGAGTTAGAGCGCAACGTAACATTGAGAATACTTGAAAACGATACGGCAAAGGAGCAGGGCTATTTGAAAGAACTGCTTGATGCGTTTAACGAGGAATATAAAGAATACGGCATAAAGGCTGTAGACGCCAATATGGATCAGTACACCGACTTGGAGACGGGCGGTCCATACGGCTACGGACCCGACGTATTGTATCAGGCTAACGATGCAGTTATGAAATATACCGACGGTAAGCACATTCTGCCGTTGCCCGTTGAACAGCTTGATTGCTATAACTATATCGGTGAAAATGCTTGGAACGCATATACCGCCTCGTTCAGCGGACAGGAATATGTATTCGGCGTACCCGTAAATATTCAGCAACCACTTCTATATTACCGTGAAGATTTACTACCCGAAAACTGGCAGACCGACTGGGACGACGATAAAAACGGCGTACCCGATATGGTTGAAAACTGGACGGATTTATACCGCTATTCCAAACTCATTCGTCAGGAGAGCGAAGGCAGTAAATACGGATATATGAAGTCGCTAAACGATGGTTATTTTGCTTCGGGCTACTATTTCTCCTACGGCGGTTACGTGTTCGGTGGCGAGGATGGCAAGGATACCTACGACGTTGGCTTTTCTAAAGGTGAAAGCTATAAGGGTGCAAGGATTATCCGTCAGCTCGCTTCGGTAATGAACCTTGAATGTACCGAGGACACCATAACCAAAAACTCCTACTCACGCCTTGCTTCGGGAACGTATTTCGCGACCATGACCACGCCCGACGTTTACACGCTGTTCTTAAAGGAAATGGTAAACGCAGGCTATACCGAAGAGTATGCCCGTGAAAATTTAAAGGTGGTTCCCGTTCCCAAACTGCCGATAAGCGGTGATTTAGAGGACGAATCACAGGGAATGCAGGAGATGACCGTAATGGGTGGCGTCAACGGGTATGCTATAAGCTCATACACCAAAGCGCCAAACGCCGCACTTGCTTTCGTCAACTTTGCAACTGGTTATAAAATGATAGGAAGACGCTGTGAGCTGTTAGGTATATCACCTGCCCGTTCGGATATTGCCGAGGAAAAGGGTGGACTTAATAAAACCATTAACGAAAATCTCGACAAGGGTGTAATCTACGTTATGCCCAGCGTCAGGGCATTAGCGCAGGTATGGACGCCGTTGCAGACCTTCTGCGCCATACTTGCCGATGACGTGCTTAATTCAAAGAACGTATATATTACCGAGCAATCGCTCAAAGACGGACTTGCAAACGTCGATAAACAGATATACGACGCTATACACACGCTTGCAGGTTAAAGGAGGGAAAATGGTCAACCAGAAAGAAAAAGGCAATAAGCTTGCCGACTTGGGCAAAAAAATAACGTCATTTTTCAAAAGCATACCCCAAAGGCTAAAAGACAAATTTGCAGGTGCAAAGGAGATTTTAACCCAAGGTAACGGAAAGGTCTGTGCCTCGCTGTGCATAATGGGGCTTGGTCAGCTTTTGTATAAGCAGTGGGCAAAGGGAATAATGTTCCTCGTCTTGCAAATTGCTTTCATCGCATATTTCGTGCTTACGGGCGCAACCGACCTGTTCGGCTTTTTCACCCTTGGCACCCGTGAAGGCAATGCCTGGTACGGAATAGAGGGCGACAACTCTGTGGTTATGCTCATTATGGGTATCTTTGCCATACTGATGATTATTCTCTACGTGGCAATCTATATTTCTAACGTAAAGGACGTCTATAAAACGCAGTGCGCCTACGACACGTTAAAACAGCCGGAGACTTTTAAACAGGAGGCGGCAGCCCTTCTCGATAAATCTTTCTATAAAACGGCTTTGGCACTTCCCGTTATCGGCGTGTGCGTATTCAGTATTCTGCCCATAGTGTTTATGATACTCATTGCGTTCACCAACTATGGCGGCGATATAATCCCCCCTGCGCTTGTAGATTGGGTGGGCTTTGAAAATTTTGGAAAGATTCTAACTTTAGGGCAATTCGCACCCACGTTCTTCAAGATATTCGGCTGGAATATGCTTTGGGCGGTTTTGTCTACGGCTATAAACTACTTTGCAGGTTTAGGTCTTGCTCTTCTTCTCAACAAAAAGTGCGTAAAGGGCAAGGTATTCTGGCGTGCTTTCCCCATTCTCGCCTATGCAATACCCGGCTTTATTACCCTGCTTGGGTTTAAGTTTATGTTCTCATACGGCGGACCTATTAATTACTACATTCAGCAGGGCGGCGGTCAGGCGGTGGATTTCCTCGGACTGAACGCCAAATGGACTGCAAGGTTTTTGGGGCTTGCTGTTAACGCCTGGATAAGTATACCCTCGACTATGCTTTTGGCAACCGGTATACTCTCCAACATAAATACCGACCTGTACGAAGCGGCAAGGGTGGACGGTGCAAGCGCCTGGAAGCAGTTTATAAAAATCACTCTGCCCTACGTGCTGTTCGCTACCACGCCCGTGCTAATCTCGCAGTTTATCGGCAACTTCAATAACTTCGGTATATTCTATTTCCTGCGTGGCGGTCTGTACGTAGACGGTTATTTCCTTGCAAGCGACACCGACCTTTTAATAAATTGGCTGTACAATATGTCTATCGACAATAATTATTACTCCATAGGTGCGGCGATAAGCTTAATTATCTTTATCATAACTTCAGCTATTTCGCTCGCCGTCTACGTATTCTCACCTTCGTATAAACAGGAGGAAACCTTCAGATGAATAAGGCAAAGAGTAAAGTTATAAAGGCAAAATCCAAAAAAGTTCTCAACGTACTCATAACCTACTGTATTCTCATAATAGTGGCGTTTATCTTTTTCTTTCCCTGTCTTTGGCTTATATTAGCATCGTTTTCAAAGTCGGGTTCTATCTATTCGTTCGATGGGTTCTTCCCCTCCGAATACAGCGTAGAGGCGTTTAAAACGCTGTTTACAGATACGGTTATGTATAACTACCCTCGGTGGTTTTTAAACACGCTTTTCATTGCGGGGATGAGCTGTATTCTTGGTACGTTATTGACCATATTAACGGCTTATTGTATGTCTCGCTTCCGCTTTAAAAGCCGAAAAGCTATGATGAAAACCACGCTGGTTTTGGGAATGTTCCCTTCGTTTATGGGTACGATTGCCGTATATCTATTAATGACGCAGTTCAATCTTATTAACCAGCACTGGGGTTTGATTTTAATTTACTCTGCGCAGGCGCCTATGGGCTATATGGTGCAGAAGGGCTTTTTCGACACCGTGCCGTATTCTATTGACGAGGCGGCGAGAATAGACGGAGCTTCAAACTTCACGGTATTCGTAAAGTTTATTCTGCCTATGTCCAAACCTATTCTCGTCTATACGGCATTGACTGCTTTCACGTGGCCGTGGAGCGACTTCATTCTTCCTAAAATGCTGTTGCAGGACAAAAATCTGTACACCGTTGCCGTGGGGCTTATGTCCTTGGGCGAAACCGAGTTTGCACGGTTTGCGGCGGGGTCGATAATAATCGCCATACCTATAATCGTGCTGTATTTCTGCCTTGTCAAATATATGATTAACGGTATGTCGGCAGGGGCAGTCAAGGAATAATAAAAGGAGGAAAGTTATGGCTAATTTAAGTTTAAAACATATTTATAAGGTATATCCCAACGGAACTAAGGCGGTAAACGACTTCAATATGCAAATTGAAGATAAGGAGTTTATCGTGTTTGTCGGTCCTTCGGGTTGCGGAAAATCAACAACTTTAAGAATGATAGCAGGTCTTGAAGAGATATCCGCAGGCGAATTGAAGATAGGCGACGTGGTAGTAAACGGTTTAGAGCCCAAAGACAGGGACATCGCCATGGTGTTCCAAAACTATGCTCTCTATCCGCATATGACTATCTATGACAATATTGCTTTCGGCTTGCAGATGAGAAAGGTACCCAAGGACGAAATAGACAGGCGGGTTAGGGAAGCGGCTGAAATTCTCGGTATAACCGATTATTTAAAGAAGAAACCCAAGGAGATGTCGGGCGGTCAGCGTCAACGTGTAGCTTTGGGCAGAGCAATCGTGCGTGAACCCAAGGTTATGCTTTTAGACGAACCTCTATCCAACCTCGACGCAAAACTGCGTACGCAGATGCGTTCCGAAATAGTTAAACTGCATAAAAAATTGCAGACTACGTTTATATACGTCACGCACGACCAGGTAGAGGCTATGACTATGGGTACTCGCATAGTCGTTATGAAGGACGGATTTATTAAACAAATCGATACTCCCAAAAACTTATATAAATACCCTGCAAATAAGTTTGTCGCAGGCTTTATCGGCACTCCGCAGATGAACTTCTTTGAGGGAACAATATTAAAGGATGGGGATAGAGTTTGCATTAATTTTGCAAATTCTCAAGCACGGTTGACTGTTCCGTATTCTGCACTAACCAAGGTTATTCCTCATTACCTTGACGGAGAGCATAAGGTTACGATAGGCTTCCGTGCGGAGGATATATCTCTCGACCCCGTAAAAGTTGAACAGTCGCAAGCGGTCGTCAAGGTTAAGGTCTCCCATACCGAAGAGCTGGGTACAGAAACGCTCGTCTACGGCGATATAAATTTAGACGGGGACGATTTTACAGATACGGGGACAAGGGTTATAATCAAGTCGGGCGGCTTCAAGGAATATGAATCGGGCGAAGTGGTTGAAGCTGCATTCGATATAGGTGCTATTCACCTGTTTGATAGCGAGACGGAGGAGAGTATTCTGCCCAGAGTTCCCGAATACAACTATCTCAACTGTACGGTCAGTGGGAATAAGCTGCGTACGCTCGGTACGGAATTTGATATTCCCCCTGCAATATCCTGCGACGACGGGGAATATGAACTGCTTTTACCCGTTACCGCATTAGCTAATGGTGAGACGAAAGCAAAGGTGATCGGTTGCGAAAAGGTTTCGGGTAGCAATCTTCTCTCGCTCGATATAAACGGGGTGATGGTGTTCACAATTTCCGATTTGGCTCAATCGAATGGTGAAGCAAATATAGGTATAGACTTCAAACAAATAACGCTTCGCCGTGGCGGTGAAAACGTCGTTCAGCCCTTGCCGCTCGTAAACTCTCTTGACGCAACCTTTATTATGGAAAAGGTCGCAGAAATGGATGAAAGGGGTAAGCGTAAAAAGAAAGCCTTATATTCCTTTGTTATAGAAGGTGAAAAGTGTGTCTGCCCTGACGAGGTCTGCGCAAAGATGTTTGCGGCGTTTTCCGGCAGAAAGGTTTTTAATACGTCTTATACGTGTGAGTTTTCTCCCTACGATTTTACAGTTGGGGAAAGCGGCATAACCGCAACAATTGTAGGCGAGTTGGATTATTCAAGCGAAAGGTTTTTAAAATGTTCGCTTAACGGTAAAGAGGTTTACGTCCGCACGGATAAACCGCTGACGGGAGAGGTAAAGCTTATCCCCGATTTAAATACGGTTAGCGTCATCGAAAAGGATCGCCAAATACGTATAGTGTAAGCATTAAAAATGGAGGTAAATTATATGAAACAAAATACTAAACGTACAAAATTGTTATCCGTCGAGCAAGGATTCGTTGTTTGAAGTCGAACAATCCGATTGCGTGTTGGAAACAAATAATGGTTGCTGTCTTGACATCAAACCCGTAAAATGTCATGCGCCCGCAACGCTGTTGACTGGCGATGGTGCCGTTTTGCAAGAGTCTAATACCCAATTGGAAAAATACTCCGACAACGACGAGATTTCGACAAAGGTTATGCAAATCCCGCATCATGGGGCAAAAGAAGAGTGGAGTAAAACGGTGGGAAATCTTCTCAGCAATAGAAAATATTGTTTTGAAAATTATGTCGTATCATATGGCTTTGGCAATAACTATGGACACCCCACATATGAGCTTATTGATGATTTGGCACAACATAATATTGAAGAACGCTTATATTCTGCGACACAGTTTACGACCTTTGAATATACAATACTAAATCGATAACGGATTTAGGTTTTTGTGTTGCGAATTCATTTTCAAATATGAATGGTTGAATTATGCAAGTGTTATCCATAAATAGCATTATATCTTTGTCGCATTTTGATGAAATACTCAAACACGGTGGATTGCGCTCGTTCAAGTATGGTGGCGATTTCTGGATAACTCAATCCGTTTTGCCGACATTCGAGCGCAATTCTCATATTGTCCGTCAAATTGAGGCTGTCAACGATTGAATCATAGACAGTATAGTCTTTGACAATATCTTCTTCAATCTCGCAAGACGGCTCGCTGACGGGTGTCAGGGCTTCAAGACTCACCGAGCGGTAATAATCGCTTGTTTTTCGGGTTATAAGTTTAGATATCGCTCTAATGCACGCAATTTTGACAGTTATTGCCTTGCCTTTTTTATCGTATGCCAAAACATCGTTTAAACGTTTCCCATAATGATTACAAAGGAATAGCACGCATTCTTGGACTAAATCATAACCGTCGCTAAACGTGTGGTTAATATCGTTTTTACGCCTTATATCAACGCATAAGTCTGCATATATCTTTTGCATTCTGCTACCCATATAGCCGATAAGGAATCGTGTTTCATACATAGCCAACTGTTCTGCTATTGCAAGAACATTGTCTTCTGAGATTGTTTCTTTGAAAACGTCATAATTTTTGATATGTTTTTTCATTTTGGAATACGCTCCGAGTTTTATTTGCCTTTCGGCAACAAGACGGCGCAGCACCGAGAAAACTCAAAAACATATCACTTACAATTACAAGATGCCTATGTCAACGGACAGCATAAATTATTGCGTTTTACAACAAAACAGCCTATATCGAACAAGCAATAATTTTGCCGTTTACATAGGCTTTTCTCTGTGCTAAACCGCCGTGCCGAAAGGCAATGTAAAACTCGGAGTGCAAGCACAATTAAATGATTATTCAACTTGTGTCACGGGCTTCCCACCACAGATGAAAAAAACGAACCTGATTTTATCGGGTTCTTTTTCTTTTCGGGGGCTCTGCGCGGCGATGCCGTGCCACCTGCGGTGTGAACCCCTGCGGGCTGGCGCTGCGTTTATGCGAGTAAACTCGCTCACTTCGCTATTACGCAAACGTTGTTTGCTACGCACCCCCTCATCTCCACCAACGTGGAAGTCCGATGAACACCGGGTTACAGGCTCATCGGACTTCTTATTTTGTCACCCAAAATCACCCTTTGACACAAATATTATTTGTTCCGGAACGACTTTGGATATTATTCTGTTTTTGGATGTCGATTATGCGGAAAGGACAATCCCTTTCTTTTTGCGGACGGCGCGTGCGATTGCCTTAACCAACTCTACCATCGGAATAATGGAAAATGCGAGCGCGATGGCAATGGCGTATTCCGTCCCGTCGAGTTTTGCAAGGTCGAAGGCGTCCGCAAGCGGTCTGACCTCAACGACGAGGGTTGTGAGCAACAACGAGAGTATGCCCGCTCCCCAGAGCCACCAATTGCGCTTTTTGATTTTGAAAACCGAGCCGTGCAAAGAGCGCATATTAAACGCATGGAAGATTTCCGCCATCGAAAGCGTCAGAAACGCCATTGACGAGCCGAGCATTTCCGCGCTGTACGCGCCGTTTGCGATTGCTTCCGCGTGGTGCATTTTCGCAAGGACCTCCGCGCCGATGAAATAGGACGCGATTGTAATCAGGGTGATAAGTATGCCCTGATATCCGATTGCAAAGCCCATACCGTTTGCGAAGACGCCGTCTTTGCTGTTTCTGGGCGGACGGCTCATAACGTCGCTTTCTGCGGATTCCATACCGAGCGAAAGAGCCGGGAAGCAATCCGTAATGAGATTTATCCAAAGCAGATGCGCGGGCTTAAATATGGTGAACCCGGCAAGCGTTGCGATGAAAATGGACAGCACTTCCGAAAGATTGGACGCCAGCAAGAACTGAATGGATTTGCGGATATTGTCATAAATACGTCTTCCCTCGCCCACTGCCGAAACGATTGTCGCGAAGTTGTCGTCGGTGAGTATCATATCCGCGACGTTCTTTGTGACGTCGGTGCCCGTGATGCCCATACCCACACCGATGTCGGCGTTTTTGATTGACGGAGCGTCGTTGACGCCGTCGCCGGTCATTGCGGTTATGTATCCTTTTGCGCGCCAGGCGTTGACGATTCTTGTTTTGTGTTCGGGCTGCACGCGGGCGTAAACCGAATATTTTTCCACGTCGTTTGCGAAATCTTCGTCGCTGATTTTGTCAAGGTCCGCGCCCGTGATTGCCTGCGACGGATCGGTGATAATCCCAAGTTGCATTGCGATGGCAACCGCTGTATCCTTATGGTCGCCCGTGATCATAACGGGACGAATACCCGCTTTTTTACACTCGTCGATTGCAGGCTTGACCTCGGGACGAACGGGATCTATCATACCCACAAGCCCCACGAAACACATATCTTTTTCGTCGTTTTCGGTGGTATATTCGCTTTTTTCAAAATCAAGACGTTTTTGAGCGACTGCAAGCACGCGAAGCGCTCTGTCCGCCATCTCTTTGTTTGCGGCAAGAATTTCATTGCGTTTCCCTTCGTCCATTTTAACCGCTTTTCCGTCTTTGAGATAAAACGAACAGCGTTTGACAATTTCGTCGGGTGCGCCTTTCGTGAATTGCAGAATATTGCCGTTTTCGTCCTTGTGGACAGTGGTCATCATCTTACGCATGGAATCGAACGGTATTTCGCCTATGCGGGGATAAATCTCTTTTTGATTGTTTTTATCGAGTCCGAGCGTCGCCGCGTAATTGACAAGCGCGCACTCGGTAGGTTCTCCGACTGCCTCTCCTTTGTCCTTGTCGAACTCGGCGTCAGAGCAAAGCGACATTGCGTTTGCAAGCAGATTTTCGTCGCTGCCGTAATGGTCGACAACCGTCATTTTATTTTGAGTAAGCGTGCCCGTTTTGTCCGTGCAGATGATTTGCGTGCAGCCGAGCGTTTCGACGGCGGTGAGTTTTCTTATTATCGCGTTGCGCTTTGACATGTTCGTTACGCCGATTGAAAGCACAATCGTTACAACCGTCGCAAGACCTTCCGGAATTGCCGCAACGGCAAGCGATACCGCAACCATAAACGTGTCGAGTATCGTCG
>ULNJ01055559.1_pt1 | contig 15610 bp, 13 predicted proteins | sample 1951891 | NCBI WGS metagenome assembly ULNJ01 (sample SAMEA4835574, study PRJEB28245) | human gut metagenome | biome: gut microbiome; material: fecal sample | place: Denmark | collected 2008 | reverse complement strand
CAGCGGGGAGCTGGAGGATGTGCTTCTCCGGTTCTGTCTGCACCGCCGGACAGGCGTCATGCAATAAAGACCTTTCTTCTGGAGGGAACAATGAAAAAAATCGGTATGGCAGCGGCGGCAGCCGTCCTTGTGGGCGTACTTTCGCTGCCTTTTCTTTGCAACGGCAGCGGCCGGGCCATTCACGGACTGACCGTTGACGGCGTTTCCGCCGGCGGCATGTCCCGGGAGGAGCTCACCGCGCTGATCGGGGAGGAAAAACGGCGGCTGGCCGGGCAGTCTCTGACGGTGCAGCACGGGGATATCCGGGAGGACTGGTCCTACGAAATGCTTCAGGTCCGGGTGGACCCGCAGCAGGAGGCGGACCGCCTTCTCACCGTCGGGCGGGACGGTAGCCTCCTTTCCGACTGGATGCGGCAGTGGCAGTCGCTCGTAGGGGGGCTCCCGGTGGAGCTCCGTCTGACCTATGACAGGGAGGCGCTGAATCAGGCCATCCGGCAGCTGGCGGAAAAATACAGCACGCCGCCGGAGGCGGTGCGTCCCGTGATTTCCGGAGACGGCACGGTGACCTTCCCGGAGGAAAAGCCCTACATGGAGATCGACGGCGAAGCGCTCCGGAAAGCCGCTGAGGCGCAGATCCTGTCCGGCCGGGGAGGCACCGTGGAGATCCCCGTGTCCGCAGAGAAATATTCCTCCTTCACAAAGGAAATGCGTCAGCAGATCAATCGGGTGCTCGGCGTGTATACCACCTATTTTTCCATGGACCCGAACCGCAGCAGCAATATCGAGCGGGCGGCGCGAAGCGTGGACGGCTGGATCCTTCAGCCCGGAGAGAGCTTTTCCTTCAATGCCGCTACGGGGCTGCGCACCGCGGCGAACGGCTATCTCAGCGCACCGGTCTTTATGGACGGCAAGCTGGTTCCTGATGCAGGGGGCGGCGTCTGCCAGGTGAGCACCACCCTTTTCAATGCGGTGCTGCTGGCCGGTTTGGCCGTGACGGAGCGCACCTGTCATTTCGCACCGGTGACCTATGTGCCCATCGGGCAGGATGCGACCGTAGCGGACAATTATCTGGATTTCTGCTTCGTGAACGATCTGTCGAAGCCGGTCTACCTCTGCGCGGTCTATGAGCCGGGGGCTCTCACCATGTATGTGCTGGGAAACCGGGAGGACGAGATGCGGCAGGTGAGCCTCACGGAGACGGAAAACAAGACGCTGCCGCACCGCACCGTATATAAGGTCGATCCGTCGCAGAGCGAGGAAAAGAAGGTCGAAGAGGGCAATGACGGATACGATGTGACCGTGGTCCGTCAGGCCGTGCGGCAGGACGGCACCATGTACAGCGACAGCTTCCGTTCCGTCTATGATGCAGTGGATACGATCATCACCTATAAAGACGCGAAACAGATGGAAAAGGATAAAAAGGCGGCGGAGAAACCGGCGGCACCATCCGGCGGAGACAGCCCGGCAGGGACGAAACCCGCGGAGGGCACCTCCGGGGAACCGTCCCGCCGGCCGGCATAAGGAGGACCTATGGCAAAATATCGTTTGCGGTGCAGACAGAATGAAGCGGACATCACGCTCATGGAGATCGATACGGAGAGCCGTGCCTGGTACATCCAGGCGGAGCACCGGGGCGCGGCGCTGGCCGTGCTCCGTGATATGGGGGCGGCTCTCTGCGGCGTGGAGGAGATTCTGATCAACGGCGAGGACGTGACGGAGGAAGTATTCCGCGGCGTACCGCCCGTGGGGATGGACATGGTCCGCCCGGAAGAGGAATCCGCCATGGCGCCGCTTCCCGACGAGGAACTGCCGGCAGAAAGCGGCGAGGACTTCGGCGCGGACATTCCACTGCCCGATGATGATGCCTACATTCCCCCGGAGGAAGAGGCCTATCATCCGCCCACACTGGAGGAGATCCAGGCAGCGGCGCGGATGCAGGAGAGCGCGCCTCCGGAGGAAGAGGAGGCCCCCGCTCCGGCGCCGGGCTTTGCCATGCCCGAGGGCCTGCCCTCCCTGCGGGACGTGCTGCCCCAGGAGGCCTTCCGGCCGGCTGCAAAAAAGGCGGAGGCCGCGCAGGATTTTTCCGGGGTCTTTATCGGGAAAAAGCCCATCCGCGGCGAGGCGGTGCCCATCAGCAGCATCACCGAGGAAGCGGACGGCGTGATCCTCGGGGGGACGCTCGTGTCCTTCGATTCCCGGGAGCTGCGGGACAATAAGCGCCTCTATCTGCTGAAGGTGGCCGATGAAACGAACGGCATGAGCTGCAAGCGTTTCTTCGACCGGGCGGAAGATGCCGAGGTGCTGGACAAAAATCTGAAAGCAGGAATGCCCGTGCGCGTCCGCGGGAATGTGCGGCTGGATAAATTTTCCGGCGGGCTGGTCATGAATATCAACCAGCTGGAAAAGGGCGAAAAGAAAAAGGCCGAGCATACCGATGACGCAGAGGAAGTGCGCGTGGAGCTCCATCTCCACACGAAGATGAGCCTCGACGGCCTCATCGATGCGGAGGAAGCCATCAAGACCGCTGCAGCATGGGGCGCGCCGGCCATCGCCATCACCGACCACGGGGTCATTCAGGCTTTCCCGAAAATTCAGGACTATTCCAAGAAATACGGCGAAAAGATCCTCTACGGCATGGAAGGGTACATGATCCAGGACATCCCCGAGGATATCGACACGGACCGCCAGAAATACAGCCATATCATCATTCTGGCGAAGAATATGACCGGCCTGCGGAACCTGTACCGGCTGGTGACCTTCTCCTGCCTGAAATACTACAAAAAGCGGCCGCTTATCCCGAAGCCGCTACTGGCGGAGCTGCACGACGGCCTCATTTACGGCTCGGCGTGCGTCATGGGCGAATTTTTCCGGGCGGTGCTCGCCGGCGAGCCGGATGAAAAGCTCATAGAGCTGGCGCGGTTCTACGATTATCTGGAAGTGCAGCCGCTGGGCAATAATGAATTCCTGCTGAACGACGACAAGTACGGGAAGATTACCACGGAGAAGGACCTGCAGGACCTGAACCGGAAGGTGATCGAGATCGCCGACAAGGCGGGCATTCCCTGCTGCGCCACCTCGGATGCCCATTTCCTCTTCCGGGAGGATCAGATCAACCGGGACATCCTGCTGGCCAAGTGGGACCGCCCGGGTCAGAAGGAATCCCATCCGGCGGTATTCATCCGCACCACGAAGGAAATGCTGGCGGAATTCGACTATCTCCCGCCGGAAAAGGCCTATGAGATCGTCGTCACCAATACGCGGAAGATCGCCGATATGTGCGAACGCCTCGAGCCGCTTGCCGAGGAATGGAAATCGTACAACCCGAAGATCTCCGGCGCCGATGAAGCGCTGGTGAAGATGTGCTACGACAACGCGAAGGCCATTTACGGGGACCCGCTGCCCGAACTGGTGGAGGCGCGGCTCAAGCAGGAACTGACGCCGATCATCAAGCACGGGTACGGCGTGCTGTACTACATCGCCCATAAGCTGGTGAAGCATTCCAATGACCGGGGCTACCTCGTTGGCTCCCGGGGCTCGGTTGGCTCCTCCTTCGTCGCCACCATGGCGGGCATCACGGAGGTCAATCCGCTCCCGCCGCACTACGTGTGCCCGAAATGTCACTGGACCCATTTCTTCACGGACGGGTCTGTAGGCGGCGGCTTCGACCTGGCGGATAAGGCCTGCCCGCAGTGCGGAGCGCCGCTGAACAAAAACGGCCACAACATCCCGTTCGCCGTATTCCTCGGCTTCGACGGCGACAAGGTGCCGGATATCGACCTCAATTTCTCCTCCGGCGACGACCAGAGTGTGGCTCATAAATACACGGAGGAGCTCTTCGGCCGGGACAACGTATTCCGCGCCGGCACCATTTCCGGTCTGCAGGAAAAGAACGCCTACGGCGTGGCCCGGCGGTACGCGGAAGTGCGCGGCCTCCACGTGAACGACATCTATCTCGAAAAGATCGCCGGCGGCGTCATCGGCGTCAAGACGAATACGGGCCAGCATCCGGCGGGCATCATGGTCTGCCCCCGCGATATGGACATCCACAACTTCACGCCGCTTCAGTACTCCGCCGATAAGAAATACGAAAAGGATGAGGACGGCAACCGCATTCCCGGCACCATCACCACCCATTTCGATTATCACTCCATCTCCGGCCGCATGCTGAAGCTGGACATTCTGGGCCACGACGATCCGAAGGTCATCCGCGCGCTGCAGGACCTCACCGGCATCGACCCGCTCCACATTCCCTTCGACGATCAGAAGACCGTGTCCATTTTCAATTCCACGGACGCCCTCGGCTACACGCCGGACGATCTGGCAAAGATCATCGGCAATAAGGGGAATACGGTGGGCTCCATCGGCCTGCCGGAATACGGCACCCTCTTCGTGCGGAAGATGCTGGAGGACACGAAGCCGAAGAACTTCTCCGAGCTGGTGCGCATCTCCGGCTTCTCCCACGGGACGAACGTGTGGGTCGGCAATGCGCAGGACCTCATCAAGAGCGGCACCGTCAAGCTGGAAGAAGCCATTTCCACCCGTGACGACGTGATGAACTATCTCATCGAGCACGGCGTGGAGCCCCTCATTTCCTTCAAGACCATGGAAAATGTCCGCAAGGGCAAGGGGCTGGAAAAGGCGGACAAAAAGGGCAATCTCTCCCACAATGAGGATGCCATCCGCGCCGCGAAGGTGCCGGAATGGTTCATCGATTCCTGCAAGAAGATCTCCTACCTCTTCCCGAGAGCGCACGCCGTGGCGTACGTCATGATGGCTTTCCGCATCGCCTGGTTCAAGGTCTACCAGCCGCTGGCCTTCTACGCCTCGTATTTCACGATCCGCGCGGAAGGGAAATTCAATGCCCTGGTCAATCTGAAAGGGCTGGAAGCGCAGAAGGCGGAGCTCGCCCGGGTGGCCTCCATGGACAATGCAGGCGACGTGGACAAGAAGGCCGCCGTGGTCACCGAGGTGGCCGCGGAAATGTACCTGCGCGGCTATGAATTCCTGCCCATCGACCTCATGCGCTCCAGCGCGACGGAATTCCAGATCGTGGACGGGAAGATCCTCCCGCCGTTCAACTGCATCCCCGCGCTGGGAAACAACGTGGCCAAGCAGATCGTCCGGGCGAGAGAGGAAAATCCCTTCACCTCCAAGGAAGACCTCCGGAAACGCGGCAAGATCAGCGCCACCATCATGGAGACCATGGACGACATGGGCATCCTGAAAGGCCTCCCCGAAGAAGAACAGCTCAGCCTGTTCAGTTTCTGAAAAAATCAGGCGGACGCCATAGAGCGTCCGCTTTTTTGATGCCCGGAGCATACGGGGAGAATATAGAGAAAAACCTATCAGACTGAATTGCATGAAGAATAATTTCTAAAGAATGCATATGACTTGACGGGGGGTATGAGGAGTGGTAAGGTCAATACAGGGATAGATAGATTCTGTCCGAAGATTTTTAGATTTCAGGAAAGGAGGGGTAGTATGAAGAAAAAGTATGTATCCGTTATGGTGCTGGCTGCTCTGCTCGGCGCCCAGTGCTATGCGGGGGGGGGAAAGCCGCTACTGCGGTAAAGTATAATTCTGCTTCCAGTACCGGAGTAGATATTCATCATGTGGCGGATATTGGTATTTATAATAATAGTGGTACACATACATATACGGGGGATAATATTTCTATCAAATTGATGCCCCCTACTTCAACAACGCCGGATCCAATAAGCGTAAATGTCAGAGTCGACTCAGCTACTAATAATGGTACCGGTAACCAAGATAAGTCTATCTTAAATTTAGGAAATTCTGACACAAAAAATATTAATCTTTATATTGATGCATATAATAAGCTGAATGCTACTGATACGGCAATTGGTTTATGGGCATACGGTGCTTCTCGTACAACTGGTAATATCATTAATGTTGCTGGCGATAATTTGAATATTGTAAGTGAGAAACCAACGGCTGGCGGTATTGATGCTTTGTTGGCACAAAATTCAACATTAAATGATTCTCTTAGTGATGAAAATAGGGCAACTATAAATATTAAAACAGAAAATACATATATTAATATCGATAGTGAAACTCCAGGAGCTGCTTGTGCTATTGTAGCTATGTCTCAAGGCGTTATTAATATTAATAGTAATCTTGAGGTCCATGCGGATGATGCCATCGTTGCCCGTGGGGATGCTGTTGTCAATATCAATGCCGACGGCACGCACAGCACGAAGCTCTACGGTGATGTGAATTTTAATTACGATAAAGATACTTCCGGTACACCTATCAATGCGACCGTCAATATGAATCTCACCGGTGCAGATTCCATATGGGAAGGGAATACAAAGTATTCTTGGGGCAGCGGGGCACCCGCTGATCCGGATACATTAACGGTTAAGGATTTTACGCTGACGCTGGCAGACGGCGCACAGTGGAATCCAAATGCCGTTACGGAAGATGGTGAGGATACTGGTACATCGGGTATCCGATATAACGCGCTGAACAATCTGAATCTGAACGGCGGCATCATCAATATTACAGGAAAAGAAGATCAGACGACTGAAAATGGCCCAACCGTTCACACGGGCATTACCATTGAGAACCTGAGCGGCACCGGCGGTACGGTGAATCTGGAAGCAGCCGATGATTTCTCCACCCGTGAGCTGAACATCCAGAATGCCAATGGCAATGGGGAAGAACCGACCCAGCTGGCAGTGAACTTCACGAGAATCAATGCCGATGATATTTCTACCGACAAGACAAAGCAGCAGGAACAGCTGAACACACTGGCCGGTAATATCAATTTCGGCAATGACGCAGGCATTGACGGTCAGAAGCTGAATGCTACGACCACCGTAGGAGAAGGCCTCATCAATGGCGGCATTTCCGCTGTGATGAATACGGCTACTGGTGAAACCGGCACCATTCAGCAGAACAAAACGACCACGACCATGGACAACATGAGAGACATCGCTGCGGTGAGCATTGCTGCATGGCGTCAGGAAGATTCCACGCTGTCCCAGAGACTGGGAGACCTGCGGGAATCCAAGGAAGGTCAGGGCATCTGGGCACGGATGAACCGCGGTGAATTCGAATACAGCGGCGCCTTCAAAAACCAGTACAACTACTTCCAGATCGGCTACGATATGGCGAAGGGCGACTGGCATTACGGGGCGGCGGTGAGCCACACCGACGGAGAGACCTCCTATGCCGGCGGCTACGGGGAAAATGACAGCACGTCCCTGTCCCTGTACGGCACGAGACTGATGAACGACGGACAGTACCTGGATCTGGTGCTGAAAGTGGGCCGTCTGTCCAATGAATTTGACAACTATGCAACAGCGGGCCATACCCATGGCGACTATGATGCATGGGGCACGGCGATCAGCGGAGAATACGGGAAGAAACTGGACCTGAAAGAAGGCTGGTTCGTGACGCCGCAGGCACAGCTGTCGCTGATGCGGATCGGCGGAGAAGACTACACGACGAGCAACGGGATCGCCGTATCGCAGGATACGCTGTACAGTGCCGTAGGCCGTGTGGGCTTCGAGGCCGGGAAGGATACCGGCTGGGGAAGCCTCTATGCGAAGGCTTCCGTACTGCATGAATTTGCAGGGGACGCAGACACGTATGTGAGACTGAATGATCTGAGCAACAGCTACAGCCAGGATCTGGGAGACACATGGTACGAAGCAGGCTTCGGCTTCAACTGGAAGATGGCGAACGGAAGCTACTTCTATGCAGATGTGATCCGGACGTTCGGAGGAGACATCGATACGCCGTGGCAGTGGAATGCAGGCGTACGCTGGGGCTTCTGATAAAAGGCAACAGACAAAAAAGCAGCTCGAAAGGGCTGCTTTTTGCGTGGATAAAAAGACCGGACGGATGGCGGCTGCGCGGGGCGGCATGGTATACTGAAACAATTTCAGGAAAGCGAGACGTTGTGATATGAAACAGTATGTGGTGGATGCGTTTACACGGGAGGTGTTCCGCGGGAATTCTGCGGCGGTGTGCGTCATGAAGGATTGGCTGCCGGATGAGATGATGCAGAAGATCGCCATTGAGAATCAGCTGTCAGAGACAGCCTTTGCGGTGAAGCAGGGGGACATGTACGGCCTCCGCTGGTTTACGCCGGGCGGAGAAATCGATCTCTGCGGGCATGCCACACTGGGGACGGCCTACGTCATTCTGCGTTTCTATGAGCCGCAGGCGGAGACGGTGTCCTTTACAACCATGAGCGGGGTGCTCACGGTGACGAAAAAAGACGGCCGCTATGAGATGGCGTTTCCTTCCTACGAACTGAAAGAGGTCCCGGTGGCGGATGCCATGGAGGAGGCGATCGGTGCGCGGCCGCTGGCGGCGTATATGGCGCGGGACCTGCTGTGTGTGATGGACAGCGGGGATTTTGTGAGAAATGCGTCTCCGGATCTGTCGAAGGTGGCGGAGCTGCCGGGACTGCTGCTGCACATCACGGCGGCGGGAAAGGCATATGACTGTGTATCCCGGTCGTTTGCGCCCAAGCTGGAGGTGCCTGAGGACCCGGTATGCGGCTCCGGCCACTGCCATATCTTTCCGTACTGGGCGAAGGTGCTCGGTAAGAAGGAGCTCCTCGGCTGGCAGGCCTCGGCCCGGGGCGGCGCCGTGTACGGCCGCATGGAAGGAGATCAGGTGATCCTCGGCGGCGAGGCGGTCCTTTTCTCGGAAGCGGAAATCTATCCGGAAGGAAACTGAAAGACAAAGGGGAGCGGAAGGCTCCTCTTTTTTACGGAGCAAATTTTCCGGCAGTGAGACCGGCGCTTTATGTTACAATACAGACAGAAAATCAATATCAAGGAGGGATGACCTATGAAATTTACCTTTTACGGCCACGCCTGTTTCCTGATCGATACAGGAAAAGAGAAGCTGCTGTTTGATCCGTTCCTCACGGGGAACGGCAGCGCCGCCATCAGCGCGGACGAGGTGGAGTGCGATTATATTCTGCTGTCCCATGCGCACGGCGACCATCTGGGAGACGCGGCGCCCATTGCGAAACGGACCGGCGCGGCAGTCATTGCCGTTCCGGAGGTGCTGGGACTGGTGAGCGATGCGGCCTCTAGGACGTTCCCGCTCAATCTGGGCGGAGGCACGACGCTGCCCTTCGGACGGGTGACGATGGTGCCGGCACTGCACAGCTCCGGGGTGCCCGGCGGCGTGGCGTGCGGATTCCTGCTCCAGTTCACGGACGGCGTGAACGTCTATTATTCCGGCGACACGGCGCTCTTCAGCGACATGGCGCTCATCGGCAAGAAGGCGCCTATCCATTATGCGGTGCTGCCCATCGGCGACGACTACACCATGGGGCCGGAGGATGCGGTGGAAGCGGCCAAGCTGACCGGGGCGAAGCGGGTGATCCCCGTTCACTACAATACCTGGCCGATCATCGCGCAGGACCCGGAAAAATTTGCGGCTCTTGCCGAGGAAGCGGGCGTGGCGGCCCATGTGCTGGCGCCCGGCGAATCGCTGGAACTGAAAAAATAAGAGAGGAAAGAAGCAGGCAGGCTGCGGGACAGCCGCCTGTTTTTTCTATGCGCCGGGGTCCGTGCCGCCGGCTGCCGGAGGGGGCGGAAACGGCCGGAAAAACCGGCGTTTTTTCTTGACAATGGGGGAGGGTGATGGTATTCTTGTAATGTACAAGTTAGCACTCATGATAAAAGAGTGCTAATAATCAGGGTGATTCAAATGACAGCACGAAGAAATACCGATCCGGGTGAATCCGGAATGAATGATCGAAAAAAGAGAATACTTTGGGCTGTGGTACAGGATTATGTATCGTCCGCTGAACCGGTAGGGTCCCGAACGATCGCCAAAAACTACGATCTGGGGGTATCGAGCGCCACGATCCGCAATGAGATGCAGGATCTGGGCGATGAAGGATATCTGGAGCAGCCGCACACATCGGCCGGCCGCATTCCCTCCATCAAGGGATACCGCTTCTATGTGGACTGCCTCATGGAGCCGTCCCGGCTGACCGGGGAGGAAGAGGACCGCATCACGCACATGATCTCCGACGAGACCACGAAGGCGGATGAGATCTTCCGGAATATGGCCCGCGTGGTGGCTTCCATGACGCATACGCTGTCGGTGGCGGCGCGCCGGGTATCCCGGACGTGCATATTCAACTATATCCGGTTCCTGCCGCTGGATGACCGCCGGGCGATCCTCCTCGTGGTGACGCAGGACGGGAACGTATCCAATTCGGTGGTGAATATCCCGCCGGGCTCCTCCATCGATGAGATGCAGCTTCTGGCGGACAAGCTGAACCATTTCCTTCACGGAAAGGATCTCAGCACCACCGATGAAAAGACCATCCTGTCCTTCCAGAGGGAGATCGAACGGGATCTGACGCCGTTCAGCCGCATTTTCGTATCCATGCGCCGGGCGCTGGCGCCGCAGCAGAAGGTGTACAGCGGCGGTGCCGCCGGGCTGATCCGCCAGCCGGAATTCCAGAATGTGGAAAAAATGCAGGATATCCTGCATCTGCTGGAGGAACGGGATGTGCTGCACAGCATCCTGGACACGGCCATGGACCGGCCGCTGGCGGTGCGCATCGGCTCGGAAAATCCGGACAAGTCGCTGGCCGATCTGTCCGTGGTGAAGGCGCAGTTCCATGTGGGGGGCGAGCTCATCGGCACGATGGCCGTCATCGGCCCCACCCGGATGGAATACGGCCGGGTCATCGGACTTCTGTATTTCATGCAGAAGCATCTGGAGCATATGCTGAAAAATAAGGAATAAGTAAAACATAGAGGAGGTCTCTCGATGGAAGAGAAGGAAACCAGGGTTTCCCCGGAGGACGTACAGCAGGACGTACCGCCGGCAGAGGAACCGAAAGCGGACGAAGCGCTGTCCGACGCGCTCTCGAAGGCGCTGGAGGCGGAAGCCGCCGCAGAAGCCCGGGCGAAGGAGCTGGAGGACAAGGCCGCCGGCCTCGAAGAAAAGCTGGCGCTGGCCGTCCGGCAGTATGACCGCCTGCAGGGCGATTTTGACAATTTCCGCCGCCGCACCAGAAATGAACAGGCCGAGGCAAAGGACAAAATGACCGCCGATGTGGTGAAGGAATTCCTTCCCGTGCTGGACAATTTTGATCTCGCACTGGCCCACATGGCCAGGGATGAAGCCGGCGCCGCCTATGTGAAGGGCTTCGCCATGCTGCAGAAGCAGATGGAAAAGGTGCTTACTGATCTGGGCGTGGAGGAGATCGCCGCCGAAGGCGCGCCGTTCGATCCGCATTTCCATGAAGCGGTGATGCAGGTGCCCGCTCCGGACAAGGAGGACGACACGGTGGCGGCGGTGTTCCAGAAGGGCTACGCCATGAAGGACCGCGTTATCCGGCCCGCCAAGGTGCAGGTCGTACATAATGGATAACAGTTCCGGCTTGCCGGATGTCTATAAAATTTACACAGCAAATATTTTAAAGGAGGCTTTTTTATGTCTAAGGTAATTGGTATCGATCTTGGTACGACAAACTCTGTAGTGGCCGTCATGGAAGGCGGCGAGCCTGTCGTTATCCCGAACGCGGAAGGGTCCCGTCTGACTCCGTCCGTGGTGGGCTTCTCCAAGACAGGGGAACGTCTGGTGGGCCAGCTGGCAAAGCGTCAGGCTGTATCCAATCCGGACCGCACCATCGTTTCCATCAAACGCCACATGGGCAGCGATTATAAAGTCACCATCGACGGCAAATCCTATACGCCGCAGGAAATTTCCGCAATGATCCTGCAGAAGCTGAAAGCCGATGCAGAAGCCTATCTCGGTGAAACCGTATCCGAAGCCGTCATCACCTGCCCGGCATACTTCACGGACAGCCAGCGCCAGGCAACGAAAGATGCCGGCAAGATCGCAGGTCTGAACGTACTCCGCATCATCAACGAACCGACCGCATCCTCTCTGGCTTACGGCCTCGACAAGATCAATGACGGCAAGGAACACACCTTCCTCGTTTACGATCTGGGCGGCGGCACGTTCGATGTATCCATCCTCGATCTGGCAGACGGCGTATTCGAAGTTAAGGCGTCCAACGGCAACGGCCATCTGGGCGGCGATGATTTCGATGCCCGCGTCATGGACTGGATCGCTGACACCTTCAAGAAACAGAACGGCTTCGAACTGCGCCGTGACCCGATGACGAATCAGCGTCTGAAGGAAGCCGGCGAAAAAGCCAAGATCGAACTGTCCGGCGTGATGTCCACGGAAATCAACCTTCCGTTCCTCACCGTTGACTCCAACGGCCAGCCGGTCCACTTCGATGCGACCCTGACTCGTGCGGAATTCGACCGCATCACCGAAGACCTCGTTCAGGCGACGGTTGCTCCGATCGATATCGCCATGAAGGATGCCGGCGTGACCGCAGCAGACATTGAAAAGATCCTGCTCGTAGGCGGCTCTTCCCGTATCCCCGCAGTACAGACGCTCATCAAGAATAAATTCGGCAAGGAACCGAACAAGGGCATCAACCCCGATGAATCCGTTGCTGTCGGCGCTGCCATTCAGGCAGGCGTGCTGAAGGGCGAAGTCAAGGACGTACTGCTCCTCGATGTCACCCCGCTGTCCCTCGGCATTGAAACGCTGGGCGGCGTATTCACCACGATGATCAAGAGAAACACCACCATCCCGACCCAGAAGACCCAGATCTTCTCCACGGCAGCAGACAACCAGCCGTCCGTAGACATCCATGTCCTCCAGGGCGAACGTCCGATGGCGGCTGACAACAAGACGCTGGGCCGCTTCGAGCTGTCCGACATCCCGCCGGCTCCGAGAGGAGTACCGCAGATTCAGGTCACCTTCGACATCGATGCGAACGGCATTGTTCATGTGTCCGCAAAGGATCTCGGTACCGGCAAGGAACAGAAGATCGACATCACCTCTTCCTCCGGCCTGTCCGATGAAGAAATCGAACGGATGCAGCAGGATGCAAAGGCCCATGAAGAGGAAGACAAGAAGCGCAAGGACGCTGTCACGGCCCGCAACAATGCAGAAGCTCTCATCTATCAGGCAGAAAAGACCATAAAGGAACTGGGAGACAAGGCGGATGCTGCCAAGGTGAAGGAAGTCAATGACGCCATCGCCAAGCTGAAAGAGACCCTCAAGGGCGACGATGCAGAGAAGATCAAGGCCGATGCAGAAGCTCTCACGAAGCCGCTCCATGAACTGACGGAAAAACTCTATCAGCAGGCACAGCAGGCTCAGCAGGCCGCACAGGGTGCTCAGGCTCAGCAGCAGCAGGGCCCGCAGGCCGGCGCACAGGGCAGCAAGGACGACGTAGTCGATGCAGACTACAAAGTCGTGGACGACGACAAGAAATAAGACAGGATGAGGATACATGGCAGCTCGGGATTATTATGAAGTGCTCGGCGTTGACAAAAACGCCACAGAAGACGACATCAAGAAAGCCTACCGGAAACTGGCCCGGAAATACCATCCGGATCTGAACAAGGACGATCCCACCGCCGCCGATAAATTCAAGGAAGTCAACGAGGCCTACCAGACGCTCTCCGATGCGGACAAGCGGTCTCAGTATGACCAGATCGGCCACGATGCCTATGAGCAGGCCCAGAAGGGCGGTGCCGGCGCCGGAGCCGGCGGATTCGGAGGCTTCGGCGGATTCGGGGGCTTTGGCGGCCAGGGCGGCTTCGATATGGGGGACATTTTCGATATGTTCACCGGCGGAGCCGGACGGCGTCAGAGAAACGGTCCGGAACGGGGCGAGGATCTGCGCTATGATATGGAGATCACCCTCCGGGAAGCAGCGAGCGGCGTGAAAAAGACCTTCACCGTGAAGAAGGAGGAGACCTGCTCCAAGTGCCACGGCAGCGGCGCGGAACCCGGCACCTCCGTGGATACCTGCCCGCACTGCCACGGCACGGGACAGGAACGGATCGTCCGCAACAGCCCCTTCGGCCAGATGGTGAATGTCACCACCTGCCGGTACTGCGGCGGCACCGGGAAGATCATCAAGCAGAAATGCAGCACCTGCCACGGCTCGGGCCTTCAGATGGTGGAGAAGAAGCTGGAGATCAATATTCCTGCCGGCGCCGATACGGGCGTGCGGATGCGCATTGCCGGCGAGGGCAATCCGGGCAAGCGCAGCGGTCCTGCAGGCGATCTCTATGTGTACATCTACGTGAAGCAGGACCCGGACTTCGAGCGTGACGGCGATGACCTCTACTGCAAGGCGGACATTTCCTTCCCCACGGCGGCGCTGGGCAATACCATCAAGGTGCTCACGCTGGACAATGAGGTGGAACTGAAGATCCCCGCAGGCACGCAGAGCGGCACCCGCTTCCGCATCCGCGGCTCCGGCATGCCGAAGCTCCGCGGCAGCGGCAAGGGCGATCTTTATGTGATCGTCAATGTGGTGGTCCCGCGGAATCTCAAGGGCGAACAGAAGGAAGCCCTCCTGAAATACGCGGACATCTCCGGCGAGGATATCACCACCTACAAGGGGAAAAGCTCCTCATTCATCGACAAGATCATAGACAAGCTCAAAGCATGAGAAAAAACGCTCTCCTGAAAAGGGAGAGCGTTTTTGTGCGGGTATTTGTCTTTCTGAATGTAAATAAAAAGGCTCCCCTATGGGAGCTTTTTTGTGTTTCCGGACGCAGGGGAGCGGCATCAGCCTGTGGGGCAGGCGATCTTCATGATCTGCTCGATCATGTGGTGGAGCAGGTGGGCCTGCTCCGTATCGGCGGCGCGGTAGTATACTTCCTTTCCCACCCGGCGGCTCACGATGAGGCCGCCCGCCTTCAGCTGGCGCAGATGGTGAGAGACCGCGGGGCTGCTCATTTCCATCATGGAGGACAGATTGATCACGCATTCCTCGCAGTGGCACAGGAGCCAGAAGATGCGGATGCGGCTCCCGTCGCCGAGCTGCCGGCAGATATTGGCAACGGTCTGGAAATTCTCCACGCTCGGCATATGCGTCAGTTCATGTTCCATCGGCTGCCCGTGGTCATGAGGCAGAATGATTTCTGGCATGGGTACGCCCTCCTTTTCTACAGTATCCATTGTACCATATGGCGCAGAGAAAGCGGAAACCGCCTCCGGTACACAGAAAAACCGCCGTTATACGGCGGTCTCTGTCAGGCGTTCAGGGAAGCGAGCTTTTCCAGCAGGCGGAGCGCTTCCTCCAGCTTCGGATTGGGCTCGTCGCTGTGGAGCCCCTCCCGGACGCAGCCCCGGATATGGGCGCGGAGGATGTCCTGATTGACCCGGCGCAGGATGGCTTCTGCGGCCATGAGCTGGTTGGAGATATCCACGCAGTAGCGGTCCTCCTCGATCATGCGGAGCACGCCGTCCAGCTGCCCCCGGGCGATGCGGACGGAGCGGGCCGCCTTTTCCCGGTCAGCCCTCATCGGTGCGTACCGCGGTGACGGTATAGCCGGCAGCGGTGACCGCCTGCCGGAGTGCGTCATCCGTGACGGACGGCGCAGCGGTGACTGCCGCCTCGCCGGCTTCCAGGCTGACAGATACGTCCGATACGCCGTCCACGGCGGAGAGGGCGTTGGTAACATGCATGACGCAGTGCTGGCACATCATGCCTTCGATGCTTACGATTTTTTTCATGGAATTTCCTCCTTCCTGCTCTGAG
>ULNJ01011595.1_pt1 | contig 16293 bp, 19 predicted proteins | sample 1951891 | NCBI WGS metagenome assembly ULNJ01 (sample SAMEA4835574, study PRJEB28245) | human gut metagenome | biome: gut microbiome; material: fecal sample | place: Denmark | collected 2008 | reverse complement strand
GTCGTCTGTTCGAGTCAGGCCTCCGCAACTAGATAGAGAAACCTTTTGGTTTCTCTTTTTTTATATCCCAATATACCCTAAAAAGGGTATTGCCCAGCCTCCCCTTTCCTCCTATCTTTGCCCAAAAACAAATATTATGGAACGAATCAAAAAACAACTGACCGAACTTATCGGACACACCCCCCTGCTGGAACTGGAGCGCTTGGGAAAAGCACACCAAGCACAGGCTCGAATTATTGCGAAACTGGAATACTTTAACCCTGGCGGCAGCGTGAAAGACCGTATCGCCTTGGCGATGATCGAAGACGCCGAAAAACAAGGCATCCTAAAACCAGGCGCTGTAATCATTGAACCGACCAGCGGAAATACAGGAGTCGGACTGGCCTGGGTAGCAGGAGTAAAAGGTTATAAAGCCATACTCACCATGCCCGAAACCATGAGTATCGAACGCCAAAACTTACTGAAAGCCATGGGAGCCCAGCTTGTACTAACCCCTGGAAACAAAGGAATGCGCGGAGCCATCGAAAAAGCCAACGAACTGCGCGACCATACTCCTGGAGCTGTCATTCTGCAACAGTTTGAAAATCCAGCAAATCCACGCACCCACATTTCAACTACCGCACAAGAAATATGGGAAGACACCGACGGAAAAGTAGATGTATTCATCGCAGGAGTGGGCACAGGAGGAACCATCAGCGGAGTGGGAGAAGGCCTGAAACAGCATAATCCACACATTGAAATCATCGCCGTAGAACCAGACTCCTCAGCCGTACTCTCAGGCGATAAACCGGGAATGCACAAAATACAAGGAATCGGTGCTGGATTTATCCCCAAAACCTTCAACCCGAAAGTAGTAGATAAAATCATCCGTGTAACCGACAACGATGCCATCCGGACAGGAAGGGAACTGTCGTTGAAAGAAGGACTCCTCACTGGTATTTCTTCAGGAGCTGCGACCTATGCTGCTTTACAAATAGCCTCAAAACCAGAATATGCCGGGAAAAACATCGTAGTACTACTTCCGGATACCGGAGAGCGTTATTTATCGACCGCTTTATTCGCTTTTGAGGAATACCCACTTTAGAGATAAATCAGATACAATACTCCATTGTATCCACAATCCCCGCACGAAGCGCATAACGAATCGCTTCGTGCGCATTATTCACCTTCAGTTTCCGGAATATATTCTTTCGATGAGTGGCCACCGTATACACACTAAGAAAACGATCGGCTGCGATTTCTTTAGTACTTCGGCCAAGTGCCATCGAACGTAAGATTTCCTTCTCAGTCTGCGTCAAAGGATATACCTCCTCACTCACTTTCTTCCTTTCTTCCTCCAGAAGCGCCTGCACTTTCCGGCTTATAAACTGCCGATTACCCTCAACACTTGCCAGACATTGCCTGATTTCTGCCAGCGACGCATCCTTCATCAACACATGAAATCTCGGCCCGGCAAACAATACACGCCGAATAAAATCTTTTTCCAATTGATCACTGAACAACACAAAATGAACTTGAGGAAAACGTTCATGCAATACCAATAGTTGATTAAGCGTACAATCAAACAAGGTATAATCCAACACGACACATGCTACTGGAAAAGTCAATAAAGACTCCGTCAAACATCCCCAGTCGGTCACTTCCACACAATTACATAAAGGACAAAAGTCCAGCGCTATGAATTTCATTCCACAACGAGTCACATCCTGATTATCCGCCAGAATCAATGTTTGCATACTAAAGGAATTAAAAAAAAGAAAGCTCCGCAAAAGAATCGCGAAGCTTGACGTGGGCGTTGACGGATTCGAACCGCCGACCCTCTGCTTGTAAGGCAGATGCTCTGAACCAGCTGAGCTAAACGCCCAAAAAGAAAAAGCAATGATTTACGAGAAATTCGTTGAGTGGGCGTTGACGGATTCGAACCGCCGACCCTCTGCTTGTAAGGCAGATGCTCTGAACCAGCTGAGCTAAACGCCCCAAAAAGAAAAAGCAATGATTTACGAGAAATTCGTTGAGTGGGCGTTGACGGATTCGAACCGCCGACCCTCTGCTTGTAAGGCAGATGCTCTGAACCAGCTGAGCTAAACGCCCCAAAAAGAAAAAGCAATGATTTACGAGAAATTCGTTGAGTGGGCGTTGACGGATTCGAACCGCCGACCCTCTGCTTGTAAGGCAGATGCTCTGAACCAGCTGAGCTAAACGCCCGATAGTCTCGTTCTCAATTGCGGTTGCAAAGGTACAACTAAATTTTTAACCTGCAAACTTTTGAGCTTTTTTTTTACCCAAAAGTGTAAAAAGAGAGAAAGAAACCCCATAAAAAATCCTTTTTCCAAACAAAATTCGAATGCAATGACGTGCCCTAATTGAATTATTGTACGTACCTTTGCAGAGCAAAAAACGAGGTGGAAACATGGAAGAAACATTCGCAAAATATATCAATGTCAACGGGCAGTTGATGGATTTATCCCAACCCCGTGTGATGGGAATCCTCAACATCACTCCCGATTCTTTTTATGCGGACAGCCGCAAGCAGACCGAAAAAGACATTATTGCTCGGATTCACCAAATCTTGGACGAAGGAGGTGATTTTATTGATATTGGAGCTTATTCCTCACGACCAGATGCGTCGGATGTTTCCCCTAAAGAAGAGATGGAACGACTCAAATACGGGCTGGAAATCCTTCGGAACGAATGTCCGGAAGCCGTCGTCTCGGTCGATACCTTTCGGGCCGATGTGGCAAAAATGTGTGTAGAAGAATATGGGGCAGCTCTCATCAATGACATTGCCGCAGGCCAGATGGACCCAGAAATGTTTTCCACAATAGCCCAACTCAAAGTCCCCTACATCATGATGCACATGCAGGGAACTCCACAAAACATGCAAAAAAATCCTCACTACGACAACCCGGTAAAAGAAATTATTCTTTACTTTGCCGAAAAAATCGAAAAACTACGAGCCTCTGGTATAAAAGACCTGATTATCGACCCAGGATTTGGCTTCGGAAAAACCTTGGCACACAACTATGAAATATTGGATAAACTGGAAGAACTGCAAATGTTCCAGCTACCCATTCTGATAGGAGTTTCCCGAAAGTCTATGGTCTACAAGTTACTAGGGGGAGGACCAGAAGATGCATTAAATGGAACTACTGCCCTGCATGCCATCGCACTGATGAAAGGAGCCCGTATACTCCGGGTGCACGATGTCAAGGCCGCCACTGAAACCGTACGGATTTTTCAGGCACTTAAAGAACGATGATTCCAAACACGAACTTTCATATTTTCTTCATTTATGCCTTTCGATATATACATACTTAGCTTTAAAGACATACTCGACATCCTGCTGGTAGCCTTTCTGCTATATAAGACTTACAAGCTGATGAAATCGTCGGGCTCCATCAATATTTTTATCGGAATTCTGGTGTTCATTATCATCTGGGTCATTGTATCACAAGTACTTCAGATGCGACTGCTAGGTTCTATCTTCGACAAGCTGGTCAGCGTGGGAGTCATAGCCCTGATTGTTTTGTTCCAGGATGAGATACGCCATTTTCTACTTTCCCTTGGTTCCCGACACCGAAGCAACAGTCTGTTCCGCTTCCTGAAAGGCAACAAAAAGAATGAAACAGAACGAGAAGACATCATGCCTATTGTCATGGCTTGCCTGAACATGAGCAAAGGAAAAGTAGGCGCCTTGATTGTCATCGAAAAAGACTTTCCACTAGATGATATCGTACGCACAGGAGATGTGATTGATGCCAACATCAACCAACGGCTGATTGAAAACATTTTCTTTAAAAACAGCCCGCTTCACGATGGAGCCATGATTATCAGTCACAAACGAATAAAAGCTGCGGGATGCATTCTTCCGGTCTCACACAACCTGGAAATTCCCAAAGAACTGGGACTTCGCCACCGCGCAGCATTAGGTGTCTCACAGGAAACGGACGCTATGGCCATCATCGTATCGGAAGAAACCGGAGGTATCTCCATCGCCTACCGCGGACAGTTTCACCTGAAACTCACCGCCGAGGAACTGGAACGTATGTTAACCTCGGAAAGCGAACAATAGTCCTTAATTTAACATCAGATTCATATAAGGGTGTTTTCCATCAAACAGCAGACAAGTCAATCTTTCGATGGAAAGGATACGATATGTTTTTCCCTCTTGTCGTCCTCTAAAATAATGCCCATTTTCTACATTGTGCCAGCCATTATTTTCAGGAATAGCCTCATCCCCTTCCACCTTTATATAAAGATTACTTGAATGCCTGCCTGCCAGCAACCGCAGCATAGCCTCTACATGAATGATTCTCGCCATTCCCAGCTCATAGGAGTTTTCTCCTTCTCTCCCCAGACATTCTGCCTGAACCGCATGGTAGTGAGACAAGAGATACTCCAACATAGCCTGCTCCACCTCTTTCCCCACGGCAAGCTGTTCCGTTACTTTCAACGTCTTTTCTTCCGGAAAGCAAAAACAGAGCCCACTCAAGACTCCTTCCTGAAAAGCCCCCCACAACGAACCGCCGCTCAACTGCAAATCGGTTAATATGATGTGGAAATCCTCCCAATCATGCTGTATGTAAGCCTCCTGGGAAGATTGGAAATGATCAAAAAAACGAAATGCATCCCCACACAGCGTACTCTCAGGAGGGATTTCAACCATTTTCAACGACTCCGAAAAGTTATCAACAGGTAAAGAAGGAGCTGTTAATAACTTTTTTGTCTGTGAAAAACAATTCGCATATCCGGAACGGGCGTAATATCCTTTCAACCATTCTTCCGCCGGAATCAAAGTAGAAAACATCACTCCTTCCCGGTACATCCGACGATGTGCTTCCGCCAGCAACCGACGCATCGTCCCTTGGTTCCGATAGGCCGGATCCGTACAGGCTCCGGAAATATAGGCGACAAGCATCTCCATCCCCTCATACGTCAAAGCATAAGGGATACGCTGCAAAGCGGCAATGACCCGACCGTCTGCTTCCGCATAACTATTCAGTTCATCAGTATACCGCTTTTGAAAATAAAAATCAATGAATTCGTCCGTATCATGGAAACACTGTTTCCAGAGGACTTTGACTTGTTCCTTTATTGTCATTTCAATTCTGCCACGTACTTTTCAAGAAGAATCTCCGGATGATAAGACAGTTTCGCCCTGCGAAGCCCTTCCAATCCCAAATCTTCTTCCCGGTTGATATACACATACTGTTCAGGAATATGGTTGGCAAACTCATAGTTAATCATGGCGTATGCTCCTTCAATATCCGTATCAGCCTTTTCCACACAGGTATCAAAGGTTTCCTGGTTGATGGGCGCACCAAACGTGAAAGCCACAATCTTGCCTCCTACATAAAGTACACCTCCCTGAATGTCCAGCTGATCCATGTGTTGCAACGCCGCTGTCATGGAACGACGTTCATCCTGCAGAGCCTGATTCTCCGCACAATCATTTGCCTTACACCACTCCGTTTCCAGTTGCAAGCATTCTGGAATCAGCTCGGGAGTCAGCTGTTTGTATTCATAATCCGGATAAGCCGCCTTGAACTTATTGATGTGATTCCGCTTGGGTTGATATTTCTTTCCACGCAGAGTAGCCAAATCTGTCCGCAGATACACATAATCAAAATAATCACGGTCGGCCACGAAATCAAACTGGAACGGGAAAGCCGATTCCAGTTCTGCACGCATCCCGACGCAGACTCCCAGCAAACGGAAAGGAGCCCCCAGGCTGCGTGCATCCTCCATCAGTTCCTCCAATATAGAATGGAGATTACCCTCTCCCACCGGCATCATGTAAGCCAATTGATTGTCGGCATAAAAACGGAACAACAAGAAGCCGTCCTTCTCCGCAATCTCCGTACGATACAAGAAGCGCCAACTGTATAAATTAGAAAATGACAGGTCGCAATTACGACGCCAACTGCGTAACGTATATTTCTGGACCCTATCTTTGTCGTCTAGTTCAATAGGTTTAAATGTAATCATAACACAAATTTGGTTCCCTGTTTAAAGGACAAATATAGTGCATTTTGCGAAAAAGACCAATTCATCCCTTTCACAGTTCACCTCCTGTTTGGACAATATGACATCCCGTAACAACCTTTAATACAATCCCAGCAGATGCAGAATGGTCGGTGAAAGCAGTGCAGTAAGGATTCCGTTCAATGTCAGCCCCAAGCTGGCATACGCTCCATACTTTCCACTCACTTCCATGGCACGTGAAGTACCCACGGCATGACTGGCCGTACCCATGGACAAGCCCTGGGCAATCGGACTGGCCACACGTCCTACCTGCAGAAGCTTAAAACCGCAAATAGCCCCAAACAATCCGACCACAATCACCACAGCTGCCGTCAAAGAAGGAATACCTCCTACTGCATTCGATACTTCCATGGCAATCGGAGTGGTGACCGATTTCGGAGCCAAAGACATAATTACTTCCGGCGATGCACCCAACAGCTTGGCTATAATGGTGACAGAAACCAGCCCTACTACACAGCCTGCCAGCTGTGAAACCAGAATCGGCATCAGCTGTTTCTTAATCATACGCAACTGCAGATACAATGGAACACCCAATGCCACTACTGCTGGCTTCAACCAGAATTCTACAAGATAACCTGCTTCTGAATATGTTTTATAAGAGACACCTGTACATTCCAAGAAACAAATCAGTAAGGCAATCGCCACCAAAATCGGGTTCAACAAGACCCAACCCGTTTTTCTTTGCAACAATTTTGACAAGAAATAAAAGCCAAATGTAATGGCCAATAAAAAGAACTTATTTTCGAAAAAATCCATACTTACGCACCAATTGATGAACCCAACCTGTAACAACCAACACTAATACTGTACTAACCAACGTAGCAATCACAATCGGCCAGAACTGGGCCGTAATGATGTCGAAATAAAGCATCAAAGCCACCCCCGATGGCACAAAGAAAAATCCGAGATTAGCTACCAAGAAATTAGTCAGGCCTTGCACCCACTCCAGCTTTATCCAACCCAGCTGAAGAAACAGAGTCAGCAACAGCATACCGATGATACTTGAAGGCAGTTTTATGCCCGTCAGATATACAATCAGCTCGCCCAATGCCAGACATCCGAAAAGAATAGAACACTGTCGAATCATTTTACCTTAAATTTAATATTGAAAACCGGCGCAAATTTACATAATCAGAAAAACCAATCTACCCAAAAACCGGTTTTTATTCCCCTTCATAAAAGAAGTGAGGGTTTTTGCATACTTTAAAGTAAAAAAAAAACGTCTTTTGCAAACTAGATATTACAAAAATAGCTATTTTTGCAGCAGATAAGGGAAACAATGTTATCGCACACAACAAGCATTTATTATTTAACATATAAATCATGGATTTAATCAGTGAAATCGTTGAACGCGCTAAAGCAAACAAACAGCGCATCGTGCTTCCGGAAGGAACAGAAGAACGTACTTTGAAGGCTGCCAATCAGGTATTGACAGACGGTGTAGCAGACTTGATTCTGTTGGGTAATCCCGATGAAATCATGGGTCTGGCCAAAGAATGGGGATTAGGTAACATTCACAAAGCTACCATCATCGATCCGGAAAACCATCCGAAGAAAGAAGAATACGCACAACTGCTTTGCGAACTTCGTAAGAAAAAAGGCATGACCATCGAAGAAGCCCGCAAACTGGTTTTGAATCCGCTTTACTTGGGCTGTCTGATTATCAAATCGGGTGATGCAGACGGACAGCTGGCCGGTGCCCGCAACACGACTGGCGACGTACTTCGTCCGGCATTGCAGATTATCAAGACTGCTCCGGGTATCACTTGTGTTTCAGGTGCCATGCTGTTGCTGACACACGCTCCTGAATGCGGTGACAACGGTATCCTGGTAATGGGTGACGTAGCCGTAACTCCGGTTCCGGATGCCAACCAACTGGCACAGATTGCCATCTGTACGGCTCGTACAGCTCAGTCTGTAGCAGGTCTTGACCCGCGTGTAGCCATGTTGAGTTTCTCAACCAAAGGTTCTGCTAAACATGAAGTAGTAGACAAAGTGGTAGAAGCCCTGAAGATTGCCAAAGAAATGGATCCGTCCCTGAAGATTGACGGTGAACTGCAGGCCGATGCTGCACTGGTTCCGAAGGTAGGCGCCAGCAAAGCTCCGGGTTCAGAAATCGCTGGAAAAGCCAACGTACTGGTAGTTCCGTGTCTGGAAGTCGGAAACATCTCTTACAAACTGGTAGAACGTCTGGGACATGCAACTGCCGTAGGACCGATCCTGCAGGGTATCGCCCGTCCGGTCAACGACTTGTCTCGTGGATGCAGTGTAGACGACGTATATAAGATGATTGCCATCACAGCTAACCAGGCCATCGCTGCCAAAGCTCAGTAATCATCCGAATCTTATCCATATCCATAATGCCACTCCCCTTTCTCGCAGAGTGGCATTATGATTTTCACTATTCTAAAAAAATATTCCAATTATATGAAAGTATTAGTACTCAACTGTGGTAGCTCTTCAATCAAGTACAAACTGTTTGAAATGACTACAAAAGAAGTCCTCGCGCAAGGAGGAATCGAAAAAATCGGCCTTCCGGGCTCTTTCCTGAAGCTTACTCTGCCGAACGGTGAAAAGAAAATCCTCGAAAAAGACGTACCGGAACACACTACCGGCGTACAATTCATCTTCGATACACTGACCAATCCTGAATACGGTGCTGTAAAAAACCTGCATGAAATCAAAGCTGTAGGTCACCGCGTACTGCACGGAGGTACCAAGTTCAGTGGTTCTGTACTGATTGACGATGCCGTGATTGCAGCCGTAGAAGAGTGCTGCGACCTGGGCCCGCTTCACAACCCGGCTAACCTGAAAGGTATCTATGCCGTTCAGAAACTGTTGCCGGAAGTGCCGCAGGTAGCCGTATTCGATACTGCTTTCCACCAGACTATGCCAGACTATGCATACCTGTATGCCATTCCTTACAGCTATTATGAGAAATACGGTATCCGCCGCTACGGTTTCCACGGAACTTCTCACCGCTATGTTTCAAAACGTGTATGTGAATTCCTGGGTATCCCGCAGGAAGGCAGCCGTATCATCACCTGCCACATCGGTAACGGTGGTTCCATCGCTGCTGTAAAAGACGGAAAATGTATCGATACCAGCATGGGACTGACTCCGCTGGAAGGCTTGATGATGGGTACTCGTAGTGGAGACATCGACGGAGGTGCCATCACTTACATCATGAAGAAAGAAGGTCTGACTCCAGATGAAATGTCTACCCTGCTGAACAAGAAGAGCGGTGTGCTGGGTATGTTCGAGAAATCAAGCGACATGCGTGAGCTGGAAGATGCCGTAGCCAGAGGCGAAGAACGTGCCATCCTGACTGAAAACATGTACTTCTACCGCATCACCAAATACATCGGTGCATACGCTGCTGCCATGGGAGGCGTCGACGTCATCCTGTTCACAGGTGGTGTAGGTGAAAACCAGGCTACTGCCCGTGCCGGTGTCTGCAAGACTTTGGGCTTCCTGGGCGTAGAAATCGATCCGGAAAGAAACAAAGTTCGCGGAAAAGAAGCCATCATCTCTACTGACAATTCCAAAGTAAAAGTCGTAGTCATCCCGACCGACGAAGAGCTGATGATTGCTACCGACACCATGAACATCCTGAACAGCAAATAAACCACAGGAATCCTAAAAGAGTTAAAAGAGGATACCCCCTGACAGGAATTCACTATCTTTGCCGAGGAAACGAAAGCAAGGAAAAGGAATCCCCGCAAGGAGTATCCTCTTCTTTTTTGCTCCTCTTTCAGTTAAAATAAAAACATCCCACTATGAGCAAAAAGATTGTAACATTTGGAGAAATCATGCTCCGTCTCACCACACCCGACAACCTGCGTATTCAACAAAGCCATGACTTCCTTGTCAATTATGGAGGAAGTGAAGCCAATGTAGCCATTTCCATTGCCAATTTTGGCGGAGAAGTGGAATACATCACGCGTTTGCCGGACAATGCACTGGGAGAAACTTGTATCGCAGAACTCCGTTCACATAACATCGGCACGAAGCACATTCTTTTTGGCGGACACCGACTTGGTACATATTACATGGAAAAGGCTGCGGCCATGCGTAACTCCAACGTCATCTACGACCGTGAAAATTCGGCTTTCTCCGAACTGAAACCCGGTATGATCAACTGGCGGGAAATCTTCAAGGATGCCGCCATCTTCCACTGGTCAGGCATCGATGCCGCACTGACTCCGGGCTTGGCCGACGTTTGTAAAGAAGCCATCGACATTGCCAAAGAAATGGGACTGACCATCTCTTACGACATCAACTACCGCAAAAACTTGTGGAATTATGGAAAAACGGCTCAAGAGGTATTGCGTCCGCTAATGACCAGCAGCGACATCATGTTCGGAAGTGAAGGCGAATATGCCCTCGTGACTGGCATTCCGGCTCCCGGCTTCAAAGCCACCAAGAGCGGTGAGAAATACGACACAGCTGCCTACGAGAAATTCTGCCAAGGCATCAGCCAGCAGATTCCGAACTGCAAGTACATCTACATTGCCCTGCGTAACGTCATGAGTTCCGAGCACCACACATTTGCCGGCATTCTCTATGCCCACGGTGAAATGAAATACACCCGCGTGTTCGACATCGACAACGTCATCGACTGTGTAGGAGTAGGTGACGCCTTCTGTGGCGCCATGCTGTATGCACAGAATGCATTCGAAGACAATCAGAAACGTGTAGATTTTTCAACAGCTGCTTCTGTATTGAAGAATACCATTGCCGGCGACTACAACATGGTCAAGGTATCCGAAGTAGAAGGTCTGCTTGCCCGTCAGGAAAGCGGAGAAGTGGCCCGATAAACCACATACAAACCTCATAAGCAACAGGCGGTGGCAAGAACCCATTCTTGTCACCGCCTGTTGCTTTTCCTATGTGATAGCGAATCACTCCACCGAAGTTTCACCTTCAATATATTGTTCCAGAAACATATTCTCTCCGTCAAACACCGCATACGAGAACTCCGTAATCCAGTCGCCGAGAATCATCATCCGCGAGGTTCGGCTCAACATCAAATCCAGCATGATGTGACGGTGCCCGTAAATAAAGAAATTTATGTCAGGATGGCTCTTCAAGTATTCTTTTGAAAACAATACCAGCGGTTCCTTATCCTCTCCCATATAATCCGGCTCGCGTCCGTCTTCTCTTTTCAGACGGCTGTGCTTGGCCCATTCCAGTCCGAACTCCACACTCCAGCGCGGATGAAGCATCGAAAACAGGCGTTGCAGCGTCTTGCTGTGAAACATCGTCCGCAACAGTTTGAACTTCCGGTCGTTGTCGCCCAGTCCGTCACCGTGTCCCAGGAAAAACTCTTTTCCGTAAATTTCGCACGTCAACGGTTCCCGGTGCAGAATCACACCACACTCTTTTTCCAAATAATCTCCACACCAGATGTCGTGGTTCCCGATAAAAAAGTGCACTTCCACCCCCATGTCTGTCAGTTCGGAAAGTTTTCCCAGAAAACGGGTATAGCCCTTCGGAACCACCAGCTTGAACTCATACCAGAAATCGAACATGTCGCCCAGCAAATACACGGCAGCCGCCTGATGCTTGATGCTGTCCAGAAAGTTCACCAGCCGACGTTCTTGCGTACGACCGTGCGCAATGGCTCTTGAACCCAAATGAGCATCCGAAAGGAAATATACACTTTTCATCGTATCCATAAGCATTTGTTTACATAAATCCCAGTTCCAGTTTTGCCTCTTCCGTCATCATGTCCTTGTCCCATTCCGGTTCAAAGACCAGATTGATCTGTGCAGATTTTACCCCTTCCACCGATTCCAGCTTCTGGCGTACATCCTCCATGATGAAATCGGCTGCCGGACAGTTGGGAGCCGTCAAGGTCATATCGACGGTCAGCTCGCCGTCGTCCTGAAGGTCTATCTTATAAATCAAGCCTAAATCGTACACGTTTACCGGAATTTCCGGGTCGTACACGGTTTTCAGCATATCCACAATCTTTTCCTCAATTTTCAACTTCTTGTCGTTGTCCATAATCATTCAATCTTTATTCTTTGTTGCAAACATAGGCAAAAATCTCCATTTTTTCATCCTTACCCTGCAAAAAAACGAACTCAAAGACGTCCTTCATCACCGTAACTATAGTAACTCCCGTCCGAAACAACCAGATGGTCCAACAAGCGGATGTTCATGGTACGCCCTGCTTCCAGCAACGCATGGGTCAGACGGTCGTCATCCTGACTTGGCCGGGTGTTTCCAGAAGGATGGTTGTGACAAAGAATCATGGAAGTGGCCCGTTTCAACAGTGCCTCCCGCAAGATACAACGCACGTCCACCTGCGTGGAGGCCAATCCTCCCTGACTGATTTTCACGGCATCAATGACCTTGGCAGCCTGATTGAGCAGCATCACCCAGCATTCTTCTACGGGCAAGTCGCACAGCAATGGATGAAAAAAGGTATACACGTCCTGCGAACTGGTAATCCGCTTACGCTCGGAAGGTTCCTCTTCCCGTCTCCGCTTTCCCAACTCTGAGGCTGCCAGAATCGTGACAGCCTTTGCCGGACCAATCCCCTTGTAACGGCACAAATCGTCTACCGTATATTTTCCAAGCTCACTCAACCGGTTATGACAATCTTCCAGCACTTTCCGCATCAATCCTACCGCCGTATCCTCCGCATTGCCGGAACCAATCAATATAGCCAGCAGTTCTGCATTGCTCAGTGCCGCAGGGCCATGCAGCATCATTTTCTCCCGGGGCCGATCCTCTTCCGCCCACTGGGTTATACGCAATTTCTCGTTCATGGTTCTTCCTTTTAAAAGTGACTGACGGAACCATCGGACCGGAGAAAAAGGAATTCTTCTATTTATAAAAAGTTTTTTCGAAAGCAGAGAATGACTTTCCTCCGCATACACAGCGTTTCCACCATGCCCGTAAAAAACCGGAACCATAGCCCGTCAATTGTATAAACGCAGCAAAGACGGATAGTCCACCAATTTTCAGACTTTTATTACGAAGAGAAGCGTCTGTAAAAATAACGACGGCAAACAAAGCCAGTAAAAGCAGGCTCCACGGACAGATAAAAGCAGCCAGCAGAACCAGTACCACACCGACCGTAAACACTGCCGGCAACAGATGTACCACTTTCAACGATTCCGGATATTTCTTGTACAAGTCAATACGGGCAATGCCGGAATTGTGTACCTGCTTGAAAAATTTCTTCAAATCCGTACGGCGCTTATGCCACACCCATGCTTCCGGAAACAACCGACAGCGATATCCTCCCTTGAAGATACGGATACTGAAGTCGATGTCCTCGCCGAAACGCATCCGGGAGAATCCGCCCAGTGCCTTATACACATCGGCCCGGACTCCCATGTTGAAACTGCGGGGATAGAACTTGTCCATTTTCTTCTTTCCTCCCCGGATTCCTCCAGTGGTGAAAAAAGAAGTCATGGCATAATTGATGGCTTTCTGTACGTCGGTAAACGAATCGTGCGCCCGGTCGGGACCACCGAACGCGTCTGCCGGTTCCCGCTGCAATTCCGCTTCCACCGCAGCCAGGTAAGTAGCAGGCAAAATACAATCGGAATCCAGAATCAGCAGATACTCTCCACGACTCCGTTCGGCCGCATAGTTCCGCGTCTGCCCCGGACCGGAGTTCGGTTTCTCAAAATAATGGACATCCAGTTTTCCTTCATATTTTTCCACAACTTGCTTGCACGGAATGGAAGAACCGTCTTCCACTACCACCACCTCGAAGTCCTTATAGGTCTGTCCGGTCAGGCTCTGCAACAATTCGTCCACCTCATCCGGGCGGTTGTACACCGGTATGACCACTGAATATTTCGGATTCATCGTTCCTCCCCTTTCTCAATCTTTTTCAATTAACACCGTGGCATACGCTGAGATACCTTCTTCCCGTCCGGTAAATCCCAGTTTTTCAGTCGTGGTTGCCTTGATGGAAACATCGTCTGCCTCCACACCCATTACTTTTGCCAGCACTTCCTGCATTTCCGGAATGCGGTTTTTCAGTTTCGGACGTTCGGCACACACCGTCGCATCGATATTCCCTACCCGATAGCCTTTCCCGGCAATCAGTTCCACGGTTTTTGCCAGCAGAATCTTGCTGTCGATATTCTTGAATTCCGCCGAATTGTCGGGGAAATGATAACCAATGTCACGCAGGTTGGCCGCCCCAAGCAGTGCATCACAGATGGCATGAATCAGCACGTCGGCATCCGAATGCCCCAACAAGCCCAATTCATGTTCCAGGCGGATTCCACCCAGCCACAATTCACGTCCCGGCACCAGACGGTGCACATCGAACCCAAATCCTACTCTTATCTTCATCGTATGTAAAAATCAAGAAGTTTTTCATTTTCCAAATATCCCTCCAGATGATTGCCTATCTGCACAGGGCCTACCCCCACCGGCGTACCCGTGAACAGCATATCCCCGATTTTCAGGGTGCAGAAACGGCTGACGTAGGCAATAATCTGGTCTACGGTGAACAGCATGTCGCCCGTATTTCCCTGCTGTACCGTCTTTCCGTCAATATCCAAATGGAAATTCACGTGCTGAATGTCGCCTACTTTTTCCACCGGCACCCAATCGCCGATGGCTGCCGAGTTGTCAAACCCCTTGCACAACTCCCAAGGCTTTCCCTCGGCACGGAACTTGCGCTGCAAGTCGCGGGCTGTAAAATCAATGCCTACGGTCACCGCATCATAGTAGCGATGGGCGAAGCGTTCGGAAATATTCTTTCCCAAGCGGCAGATACGAACCACCATCTCCGTTTCGTAATCCACCTGTTCACAAAAATCAGGAATAAAAAAAGGCTTGCTGTCTTTCAGCAAAGCAGAGTCCGGCTTCATAAAGATGACCGGTTCTTGGGGCAAGGCTTCTCCTGCATGCAGTTCATGGCAATGCAGGCTGTAGTTCATGCCTATAGCAATAATTTTCATGGAGTTATTTCTTTATAATTTCATTCAAACGATTGAACATCACGGCCAGATGGGCATACAGTGACGTGTTCTGCACCACGATGGTTTCCGGCACACGGATACGGAACGGCGTAAAATTCCACACGGCCTTAATTCCTCCAGCCACCATCTTGTCTGTAATATCCTGTGCGATGTTGATGGGCACGGTCAGTACCCCGATTTTCACCCCGTCCTTTGCCATCCGCTGTTCAAACTCATCGGTATGATAAATGGGAATCCCTTCTACGGTAGTACCCACCAAGTTCGGGTTGATGTCGAATGCACCCACTATCTTCAATCCGAAATGCGACAGACCGGAATCTCTCAGCAAGGCACCGCCTAAACTACCGACCCCAAACAGATAGGCCTTGTGCATGTTCGTAAATCCCAGGAAATCTTCCAGCACCTGAATCAGCAAGTCCACTTCATACCCCACCCGCGTACGTCCGGAAATGTCCACATACGAAAGGTCCTTTGCTATCTGCGAGGCATCAATGTTTATCTGTCTGGAAATTTGGGTGGAAGACACATATTTTTCCCCTTTCTCTTTCATCAGCTTCGCATTCGAAAGATACCACGGGAGTCTGCGTAAAGTAGGCTCAGGAATCTTGTCCGTAATTTTACGACTTCGTACAGCCATCCAGATTGTGCTCTATTAATCAGTAGTGCAAAATTAAACTATTTCTCGCAAACCTTAGACACGATTCCTGAAAAATGTCATACCTTTGAAGCAGATTAAATTAAATTCACATGAAAAAGAACGACTGGAAAGACCGCCTGAACATTGTATATTCTACAAACCCCGATTTCAATTACGACAAAGGAGAAGAAGCGGAAGCTGAAACCCTTGAACCAACACAACAGAAGCTGAGAGTCAGCATCGAGAAAAAAGGACGAGGTGGAAAAACCGTCACCGTCGTATCCGGATTTATCGGCTCGGAAGAGGACTTGAAGGAACTGGGCAGAAAGCTCAAGACGAAATGTGGCGTGGGAGGTGCCGTGAAGGATGGAGAAATTCTCATTCAAGGAGAATTCAAGCAGCGTATCATTGATTTGCTGAAAACAGAAGGATACAGCCAGACTAAATAAAAGGCGAATTTTTCACGCTCTACTGACAATTTATTACAAGCGCCTTTTAATTTTTACCTCATCACGTACGTGACGAGACCTTGACACGTTCGTGACGAGAGTTCGTCACGTGCGTGAGAAGACCTCGTCACGTTCGTGTCAAGGCATTTAAGCAAAATAATTTCAGAGAAAACGCATCAATCTCCGATATTAAGGA
>ULNJ01016470.1_pt1 | contig 16460 bp, 11 predicted proteins | sample 1951891 | NCBI WGS metagenome assembly ULNJ01 (sample SAMEA4835574, study PRJEB28245) | human gut metagenome | biome: gut microbiome; material: fecal sample | place: Denmark | collected 2008 | reverse complement strand
GTCTTGTCTGTCACCTTCGGATCATACTTATCGAAATCCTTCGGGAAGTTCACAGTCGGCTGCTTCAACAGTTTGAGGTTACCCACACCACCGATGACAACACGCAGGGTGATGGGATCTCCTGCTTTCACTTCCGTCTTGGAGATCTGAGCTGAAATATTGAACTTGCCCACACCACCTGAAAAGTCAGCGGGTTTCTTCGGCAACGGATCGACCTGTATCGTCAAGCCCGGCGCCTGAATGTTCTTATGCACCTCTACATAGCCCGAGCCACCATTAAAGAAAGCCTCAAAAGGATCGACGGAACGGTTTTCCTCCACGACGATACCTTTAAAGGTGATAGGTGGTATCTTCAACGATCCTGTCATCTGAGGATACATGACATACTGACTCCATGTGACACAACGATAGGGTCTACCGTTGACATTCTCCACATGGAAGCTCTTCTGCTGTGGCAACTTCACTTCCTGAGAATGGAATCCTGTCAGATCCGGCATTTTCCCCTCCAGCTGCGTCAGATCAACAAGCGTATACACCTTATAAGTCAACAAGATCGGCTCCTGCTCATGCACACGCCGCTTGTTGGCGCTCACCTTGATAAAGAGATCCTTACCCGTGATGGAACTTCCTGCCTGCCTCATCCGCGGACCAGGTGCCGGGCTATCCTCATGCATGCGAGGTTGGGAGTTTGTGTTATGGGCCGTTCCTGTAACCGTCACGCGCGCACCGCCGGAACGCATTATCTTACCATTCACCCGTGCATGGGCAGGTGGAATGTTGTAAGTGCCAGCCTTCCCGGCATACAACGTATAGGTGAATGTGATCGAGTAAGAAGAGGAGGCATGACCATTACTGATCTGATAGCTTGATTGCTCCGATGTGTACGGACCTGCGATCACTTCTAGTCCTGCAGGGATGTTGTCCGCCCGGAAATCCTCCACGTCTTGTGTGTTGATGGTGTAAGCCAGCCGGAAATTCTCACCCGCACTGACATGCGAAGGCACAGACACTGCTATGCGCTGTGCCCATGCCACCGTCATACTGCCCAAAAGGCAGACCACCGACAGGAGGATATATCTGAAATAACGTCCCATACTTTTAATATATTATTTACATGCCATGACCGTACCAGACGATCACCAGCTAATGATCTTTTATTTTACCATTGTTTCTCCAGCTGACGCGAACGTCTCTGCTGCTCGGCCTTCTTCAACTTCTGCTGTGTAGCTTTCTCCTGCTGCATGGCCGCATTAAGCAATTGCTCCGCATTATCCTTGCTCATCTGTTTCGGTGACGGCTGATTCTGCTTGTCTTGCTGATTCTGATTCTTATTTTGCTTTTTCTGTTTGTCCTTATTCTGCTTATCCTTGCCTTTGTCCTTATTCTTGTTGTTTTGGCCACCGCCACCATTCTTCTTCTGATTTTTCAACAACCTTTGGCAAAGAGCAAGATTATAACGTGTCTGATCGTCCGTAGGATTGTTACGGAGTGCCTCCTTATATGCATTGATGGCCTGCGCATACATCTGATGCTGCTGGCAAATCACACCTATATTATGATAGGCCTTTGCCTTGCGATACGGAGCCGTTTCTGCCTGACCGGCCTGCTCAAACTGCACGATGGCTGCCGAATCCTTCTGTTGTGACATCAAGGCACATCCCAGGTTATACATCGCCTGCGTATTGCGTGGGTTGCGTCCCAAAGCCTTACGATATTCCACCTCAGCCTTCGGATAATTCTGCTGACGATAGAGACGATTGCCCGATCGGATCAGCTGACGGTCGCTCTGTGCCTGAGCAGTGAGCGACAATGTCAACATCAACAAAGTCAATATATAAGGATAAATCTTCATTGTTATTTCTTTTTGAAGAGCTTAATGCCCTTAAAGGCAGGATTTTTTGCTTCCAACAACAGAGCCTCAACCACAAACAGGATAATAGCGATAATACCAAAGGCCTGGAACTGCTCGTCGTACTCAGAATAGATCACCGATGAGGTCTCGCCCTTCTGCAGCTTTGTCAGCTGATCGTTGAGCTCTTCCTCTGCATCTGAGGTATTGTCCACATGAATATAGGTGCCGCTACCGGCCTTAGCCACCTCCTGGCACATCTGCTCACTAAGAGCCGACATAACCGTCTGCCCGGCATTATCCTTCAGATAACTTCCGTCTCCCATGGGAATCGGTGCACCTTTAGGATCGCCCACGCCAAGGATAAACACGTTGATGCCGGCCTTATGGGCAGCCTTGGCAGCCTCGAGGGCACCACCCTCATGATCCTCGCCATCGGTAATGACGATAATAGCACGCCCTACATGATCCTGCTGGGTAAATGAATGCTGTGCCAATGAGATAGCGCGTCCCAAATCGGTTCCCTGGGTCTGGATCAATGATGGATCGCAGTTCTGCAGGAACATCTTGGCACTGACATAATCACTTGTAATTGGCAGCTGCACAAAGGCATCACCGGCAAAGACGATCAAGCCGACCTTATCGTTCGTAAAGTGATCGAAGAGGTTCTCCACCATCATCTTACTCTTGCTCAGACGAGAAGGGACGACATCCTCCGCCAACATTGAACGTGAGATGTCCAGACAGACAATGGCCTCTATGCCATTGCGTTTCTCATGAGAAATCTTCGAGCCCATCTGAGGGCGTGCCACCATCAGGATCAGCACGGCGAGGGCACAGAGCAGCAAGACAAACTTCACGGTGGGGCGGGTACGCGACACATCGGGCATCAAGCTCCGCACCAGTTGTGGATCGCCGAGCTTCTTTAGCTTCTTTGTATATTTCCGCCAGCTCAGCATCCTCACCACCAACATCAACGGGATGAGGAGCAACAGCCAGAGGTATATGGGATCTTCAAATCTTAGCATCGTATTAATGTTTTGGAGAATGACCAAAAAGATTGCCGATACACGTCCTTACGGCAGACGGCGAAGCACTGTGTTGCGGAGGAGCAGTTCCAGCAAGAGACACAGGACCGCAGCAAGGGCAAAGGGTTGAAAAGCCTCATAACGCTTAGAGTATTTGGTCACGCTCATCTTTGTCTTCTCCAGTTGGTCGATATCATGATAGATACGTTTCAGTTCCGCATTATTTGTAGCGCGGTAGAAGTTGCCTTTCGTCACGGCAGCAATATCCGACAGCGTCTTCGTATCCACGTCAGAAGGCAACATCACATATTGTGTCGTTCCGGCCACCTGCATGGGATAACGGGCATTGCCCTTCGTTCCTACGGCTATCGTGTAGACCCGGATGCCGAGGGAGGCAGCTATCTGTGCAGCCGTCATCGGTGAGATGTCTCCCATGTTGTTACTACCGTCAGTAAGCAAGATCACGACCTTACTCTTGGCCTTCGAGTCCTTCAGACGACTGATGGCATTGGCCAGTCCCATACCCAAGGCCGTACCATCGTCAATGAGTCCGCTGGCCGCTATGTCCGTACGCACATTGTGCAGCAGATTAAGCAATGAGGTATGATCGGTCGTCATCGGGCACTGCGTGAAAGACTCACCGGCAAAGATCGTCAGACCGATATTGTCATTAGGACGTCCGGATATGAACTCAGCGGCCACATCCTTGGCTGCCTCAAGGCGGTTAGGCCGAAGGTCCTCACCAAGCATGGAGGTAGACACATCCATGGCCATCATGATATCAATGCCCTCAACAGTCTTGTTGTTCCAGGCATTATGTGTCTGCGGCCTTGCCAGGACAATGACGACAAGTGCGAAGGTGATGCAACGGAGAAGCATCGGCAGATGGATCATCCGCATACGCCACGAGCGCGACGCCCGCAGATAAGCATAGGTGTCGCTCATGCGCATCGTTGGCTCACTCCGCTTACGATAGAGGAAATACCACAATACATAAGGGATGAGCAGCAACAGCAGCAGAAAATATTCTTTGTTGGCAAATTCCATTGTTTACTTACAACTTAAAGCCAAGAGCCTATCAGCTCATGAGTTGGTACATACTATATATAATGTACGCGAGGAGGAGCAGCGAGCCCACGCCGATCACCCAAAGGAGAGTCTTGATGGCAATACGGTTGGTACGTGTACGCTGATCGTCAGCCGATAACTGAGGAACGACCTTCTCTTCTGTCGGTTGCTGATCGGTCTTCGTCTCGTCAATAAAGTTAATGGCATTGACGAGGTTCAGGTCATTCTCGTTGAGTTGCACCTGATACTTGGCGAACTTCACGAGATCGGCCGTACGGAACAGCTCACGCAGTTCGTCGAGCATCTTACGGTCGGCGTTCTGCTCCAAATGCTCTATGATCTCCGAAGAGGTCATCTCCATAGCATTGAATCCGAACCGCTCTTCTATATAGCGGCGCAGCGTCTCGGTGAGCTGTGTATAATAATGTTTCTGATCCTCGCTCTGCGCCATACGCTCGGACTTGATCTTGTCGATAGCCTTCAAGGCTCGCTGGTGGGGCGGTATATGACGCACGATATGAATCGTCGTGATGATCGGTTTGTTGTCGCGCAGGCGGATAAAGAGGTAATAGCCCAATAGCAAGAGGCCCACTACCAGAATGCTCAGCCAGAAATAAGGTGACCACTCACTCCATTGAAAAGGATTGTCCTGCACGTCCTTCGGTGGGTACATCTGGTTGGGGTGTACGGTGTCGACATCCACAGTAATTACCTTCAAGGCTGCCGTACTGCCCTTATAGGGCTTACCATTCACATGGACGGTCATCGGAGGAATGGCATAGAGATGCTCATCAAACGAGGTGATGGTATAGACCCTCGTCACCTTCATCAGATGATTGTCCTCCTTTGTCGTATCAGGCTGTGAGATGGCGTCCACCTCGAGACCGGGAACGAGATACTGACGTTCCTTCACCGCCGGCCATTGCAGATGTGCGTTCTCTGGCAGCGTCACGGCCAGCGTCAGATGAGCCTGCTGGCCAATATAGATGCCTACGGAGTCAACGCTCTGTTCCACCGTCACCTGGGCCTTAACGCCCAATGAGCAACAGAGCAACAGCAAGGCAGTGATAATGGTATGATATACTTTCATTGATATTTACGATCTCTGTTTGAAGAGCAACATAAGGCTCTTGATATAGTCCTGGTCCGTCGCTACGCTGATCCAGTCGACCTTCGAGCGTGCGAAAGTCTTACGGAGACGTTCCTCACGGTCCATCCAATATTTATTATGGGCCTGACGTACACGGCGACTCGATGTATCGATGATCATCTCATGACCTGTTTCAGCATCCGTCACTTTCACCATTCCCACATCGGGCAACTGGCGGTCGATGGGGTCGTAGACCTGAATGGCCACCACGTCGTGCTTGCGGTTGGCAATCTGCAACTGGCGGGAGAAATCCTTACGGTCGTAGAAATCACTGATGAGGAACGACGTGCAACGCCGTTTCATCACACGCGTCAGCGTGGCAGTGGCCTCGGCCAGATCCGTGCGGCGGCTCTCGGGATGGAAGTCGAGCATCTCACGGATGATATAAAGGATATGTCGGCGTCCTTTCTTCGGCGGTATATATTTCTCTATATGGTCAGAGAAGAAGATCACTCCTATCTTATCATTGTTCTGGATAGCCGAGAAGGCAAGCGTAGCTGCGATCTCTGTGGCCATCTCACGCTTCATCTCGTGGCGCGTGCCAAAGTCGAGTGAGCCGGAGCAATCAATCAGGAGCATCACCGTGAGCTCGCGTTCCTCCTCGAACACCTTCACGAAAGGTCGGTGGAAACGGGCTGTGACGTTCCAGTCGATATCACGCACGTCATCGCCGAACTGATACTCTCTCACTTCAGAGAACGCCATGCCGCGTCCCTTGAAAGCCGAGTGATACTGTCCGGCGAAGATGTTCTGACTCAGACCACGCGTCTTTATCTCTATCTTCCTTACTTTTTTTAAAAGATCTGCTGTTTCCATAATTCAGTGAGAGCTCTTACTCAAAGCTATTCTCAGGGCACCTCTACCTTGTTGATGATCTTGCTGACAATCTCCTCGGCAGTGACGTTAGAAGCCTCAGCCTCATAGCTCAGACCAATACGATGACGCAGCACATCGTGAGCCACGGCACGTACATCCTCAGGCACCACATAGCCACGATGCTTGATGAAGGCATAGGCACGGGCAGCCTTGGCCAGATTGATCGATGCGCGGGGCGAGCCACCGAAGACGATCATATCCTTCAGTTCCTTCAGGCCGTAGCGGTCGGGATAACGGGTAGCAAAGACAATATCGGCAATATACTGCTCGATCTTCTCATCGATATACACCTGCTCTACCACCTTACGTGCCTTGAGGATCTCCTCGGCAGTTGTCACTGGTGTCACGACAGGCATCTGACCAGCCAGATTCTCACGCATGATGAGCTTCTCGTCCTCTATCGTAGGATAGTCAATCACAACCTTCAGCATGAATCGGTCTACCTGTGCCTCTGGCAACGGATAAGTACCCTCCTGCTCGATCGGGTTCTGTGTAGCCATCACGAGGAAAGGAGTAGGCAGGGCGAACGTCTTCTCACCGATAGTCACCTGATGCTCCTGCATGGCCTCGAGCAATGCGCTCTGTACCTTTGCCGGAGCGCGGTTGATCTCATCTGCCAGGACGAAGTTGGCAAACACGGGACCACGCTTCACCTGGAAGTTCTCTTCCTTCTGCGAATAGATCATTGTACCCACCACGTCGGCAGGAAGCAAGTCTGGGGTAAACTGAATACGGCTGTAATCTGCCTTGACCAACTGGGCCAGTGTCTTAATGGCTAATGTCTTGGCCAGGCCCGGCACACCCTCCAAGAGGATATGTCCGTCGCTGAGCAGCGAGAGGAGCAAGGAGTCAATAAGGTGACGCTGACCTACAATTACTCGGTTCATACCCGTCACCAAATTCGTTACAAAAGCACTCTGTTGCTCGATCAGAATGTTCAGCTCTCTTATATCTACTGATTCTGCCATTGTCTGATTGATTTTTATTCTGATTTTTTCGTTTTACTCGTTCTACGACATGATCTCACCGACCTACGGAATAGCCCGAAAGCCGGAGATACTATGTTTTATAGCTTTTTCAGTGCGCAAAAGTACAACTTTTATTCTGCCTCAGTCCCTGTGCCCCGCCTAAATATTATTAAAAAGGTCACAGAAACCCTTTATTTTAAGAATATTTATAAGGACTTCTACCTGCCATAAAAACACGCAAAAAGAAAATCGAATAGGTCATAGGCAACCGAGATTAGGGGTTATAATCTGTTACACATCCCCAAAGTAACCTATTTCGCATAAACGGGGACTCATCCAAAAAGCTGTCGGTTTTCCTCCTGACAATCTGATGACAAACTTCTGATCCGCTCAATCTGTAACCTTTCAGACACAATTTTCCTCTTCACGCACAAGTTTACCTTCCCATCGTCCGTCACTTTGTTTTCATTCATTCGAAGCCATACTCCTGCACACATTAACTCTATGACGCCTACATTCCAATAGACTGCTATTTCCCCTTCACATTCCGATTTCTCTTAAAATCATATACTGCCAACAGAGCCTCTGGCTCTTAAACCGACACTGTTTACAGTGTACAGCAAGTAATTATACTTTACACGCATTCTAATCTCAACCCATACTGTTCCCTTTCGGGGGAAACACATGTCAATTATTACGTTTTATCCTTTCTCTCAATTCATTTGCCAATATAGATTCCTATTTTTAACTGGTAATCATATTTGTTCCTATCATGATCCAATGGTACCAAAAAAAATCACTAAATTTGCAAACAATTAAAAACCATCTATCAATAGACAATATGACAAACCGGAGACTAACTTTTATGACGCTCCTTTCTTGGCCGGCATTATTGTTACGGTCACGGTATGGCTGCCGTCAACGCTTTGGACATAGCCCTGTCCTATGATCCCACACGACTGCAATCCTTCAGCGTCAAGCAGCTTAGACTGCGCGACGGCATGACCATCGACAAGATACTCCTTACGTTGAAAATACAAATCAAATAACCTCTCATTATGTTAAAGAAGACTATCCTTGCCATAGCATTCCTCACAGCCGTCGGCATTACCCGTGCCGGCAGTCTGCTTGAGGGCTACCGCTACGGACACGTACAGGCACCTACCGGACAGGAATGGCAAAGTCCGGGCGAGCTGTCACTCAACAAGCTCCAGCCCCGTGCCTGGTTCATGACCTTCGGTAAGGCAGACAATGCCAAGTATGTACTGCCTGAACACAGTGAATACTATCAGTCGCTCAATGGTAAATGGAAATTCCATTTTGCCAAGAACCCCGATGAACGCCCCAAAGACTTCTTCGAATCCAACTATGATGTTTCCCACTGGGACAATATTGAAGTACCCGGATCATGGAACATACAAGGCATTCAGAAAGACGGGTCACTAAAATATGGTGTACCCATCTATGTCAATCAGCCAGTCATCTTCATGCACAAGGTAGCCGTCGATGACTGGAAACAGGGCGTGATGCGTACGCCGCCCCAGAACTGGACGACCTATACCTACCGCAACGAAGTGGGCTCTTATCGACGCGACTTCAACATACCGGAGGAATGGGACGGACGTGAAGTGTTTCTCTCCTTCGATGGAGTCGACTCCTTCTTCTACCTGTGGGTAAACGGCCAATATGTCGGCTTCTCAAAGAACTCACGCAACACGGCAGAGTTCGACATCACGCCTTTCGTACAAACAGGCGCGAATACCGTGGCTGTAGAGGTGTACCGTTCTAGCGACGCCTCCTTCCTCGAGGCACAGGATATGTTCCGTCTGCCGGGCATCTTCCGTAGTGTCAACCTCTACAGTACTCCGAAAGTCCATTTCCGTGACCTCGTCGCCACACCGTCCTTCGATGGTACTACCGGAGTGCTGTCGGTACAGGCGCTGATAGAGAATCTCAGTTCTAAGAAAGCGAAGGATCTTACCGTTGAGCTCTCACTCTATGAGAACAAGCTATATGGTGATGCCGACCACATCGTCGCAACCCAGACAACACCGACATCCTTCGCTCTCAAAGGTATCAGCCGGAAAGAAATGGAAACAGGGCCATCGGATAAGAATAGGGGTAATGAGACTACCGTCAACATGAAGATCCGGCTGAAAGATGCCAAGCCATGGACTGCCGAGCAACCGAATGTATATACCCTGGTTGCCCGTATCGGTGACAAGAAAGGTAAGACCGTGGAATACATCGCCGTGCAGACTGGTTTCCGCACGGTGGAAATCAAGAACACGCCGGCTTCGGAAGATGAGTTCGGACAGGCCGGCCGTTATTTCTACGTCAACGGAAAGACGCTGAAGCTTAAAGGCGTGAACCGCCATGAGACCAATCCCGAGCGTGGACATGCCGTCACACGACAGCAGATGTACCAGGACGTGATGATGATGAAACGCGCCAATATCAATCACGTGCGGACAGCTCACTATCCCAATGATCCCTATTGGTACTTCCTCTGCAACCGCTACGGCATCTGGTTGGAAGCGGAAACCAACGTGGAAAGCCATGAATACTATTATGGTAAGGAGAGCCTCTCCCATCCTATCGAATGGCGACCTGCTCATGTAGCCCGTATGATGGAGATGGTCCACAGCCGTGTCAATGATCCTTCCATCATCATCTGGAGCCTTGGCAATGAAGCCGGACCGGGCGATAATTTCAAGGCCTCGTATGCCAGGGCCAAGGCGTTTGATCCGACACGACCCATCCAATATGAGCGTAACAACGATATCGTCGACATGGGTAGCAACCAATATCCATCCATCGAATGGGTACGTGAAGCCGCCACAGGAAAGGCAGATGAAAAATATCCGTTCCATATCTCCGAATATGCACATTCCATGGGCAATGCCTGCGGTAACCTGGTAGACTACTGGAAAGCCATCGAATCGACCGATTATATCTGCGGCGGCTGTATATGGGACTGGATCGACCAATCCATGTACAACTACACGAAAGACGGCAAACGCTATCTCGCCTATGGCGGCGACTTTGGCGACACTCCCAACGACGGGCAGTTCGTCATGAACGGCATTCTTTTTGCTGATCAGACGCCAAAGCCACAATACTACGAAGTGAAGAAGGTCTATCAGTATGTCGACTTTACCTGGGCCGACTCTACACACGGCATCATCGACGTACATAACAAGAATTATTACATCGATGATCTCTCGGACTATGTTCTCAGATATCAAGTGATGACCGATGGTCGCGAAGGGCATTGGACAGACCTCGATCTTGGCAGCGTTGCTCCCCGCGGCCACAAGCAGATCACCTTGACCGATCTTGACAGCCAGCGCTCCAACGGAGAGCAGTTCGTTCATCTCGGACTCTTCCTCAAGCAGGACAAGCCATGGGCCAAGGCCGGATACCTACAAGCAGAGGCACAACTCTGTCTCACTCCGGCCACGAAAGGAACGGAGATACAAACATCAACGGCCTCGCGTCAAGGTCGCCTGACGACATCCATAAAAGACAGCGTGCTGACCATCACCGGCAAGACGATCCACGCCCAACTGGATGAGCGCACGGGTATTCTTACCCGCCTCGCCTACAACGGCACAGAAGTAATTAAAGATGGTGAAGGACCACGTCTTGACGCCATGCGTGCCTGGGTAAACAACGACAACTGGGCCTACGAGAAATGGTATGCCAACGGACTGTATAACCTCCGACAGAAAGCTACCGACATGAAGATCCGCCATCTGCGTGACGGCAACCTCGAAGTACGTCTCACGCTCTTCGTACAGGCACCTTATGGAGCAAAGCTCGAGGGTGATGTCCGCAACTGGAAGAAGCTGGTAGAAGCCACCGACAAGCCCTTTACCAAAGATGACTTCCATTTCGATGTGGCACTGGTCTACACTTTCCATACTGACGGTAGCATCACCCTCACGAGTGACATCACATCGAACAAGCCCGACCTTATCCTTCCCCGTATCGGCTTCTCACTGAAGAGCGCACTCGATCAGCTGGCCTACTACGGACGGGGTCCCATCGGCAACTATCCCGACCGTAAGACAGGACAGATGCTCGGCATCTACCGGACGACGGCGGCCCAGGAATTTGTCAACTTCCCTAAGCCTCAGGATATGGCCAACCATCAAGACACACGATGGGCACAGCTTACCGACAACAATGGAAACGGAGCCGTCTTTATCAATCCTGATGGCATGAGCATCTCCCTGCTCCCCTACACAGCGAATGAGCTGGCCATGGCCAACCATCCCCATGAGCTTCCGGCTTCTTCCGGTAACACCCTACATCTCGATGCCGCCATCACCGGCCTTGGAGGCAACAGTTGCGGACAAGGTGCTCCGCTGCCTCCCGACAGAGTGAAAGCCAACGCCCACCATATGGTGCTCGTGATCAGGCCTGTCAACCACGATGTACAACAAAGCTACCAGCCTGAAAAGGTGCAAGGCAACAGTTGGATTCCCCGTGCTGATTATGTGAGAATGACATCTCACACATCATCTAAATAATCAATCTGAGCCATATCGGCAAAAAATATTGGCAAAAACATTTGGCGATGACAAAGAAAATACGTACCTTTGCATTCGCATTTGCCGATATGGCTCAGTTGGTAGAGCAACGCATTCGTAATGCGTAGGTCCTCGGTTCGAGTCCGAGTATCGGCTCATCTATCCTCTTTTACATCAGGACCCGCATCTGTTGCGGGTCTGATTGTTTAAGACCTTTCGTCTTCTTGCGGGATTAGCATATCGGTAGTGCGCGGGCTTCCCAAGCCTGAAAGGCGGGTTCGACTCCCGTATCCCGCTCTCCCCCTTATTTTTTTCAAAGCAGACAACCATACTTCCTCTCAGGAGAAAGCAGGAGAGTCATGAACGTACTGGCATTAGATCAACTTGCATGTATAGTTGGGAATGTTTGGGATCAGCGGATTTTCCCGGTTGGTACCAGAAAAAATCAGGAATATAGCGTAGCCAACCTGAACATAAAAAACCTTATGTCTCCAACCCCACGGAACTGCGATCGAAAAGCCTTGACTTTGGCATTGAAAGATTCTGCGGACGCATTCGTCAGCCTACGCTCGAAATAATTTAACGTGAGTTTCGACGAATTCAGAATAATGCAAGCTGTGTGTCAATCGTTCTCGTAACATTGATACATGGCTTCTTAGGAAAACAGCAATATGCAGCAATAGCACTCAGGAGGTTAACAATAAAATTATCAAAGCTTCTATGTCTTGAGTGTTCCACTTGTGCTATATTTTTAAGCTCTTTAAAAAGTGCGATTTCTCGCCAATCCCATTGATGCAAGCATCATGGGTCTTCTGGCTTAACGAAATCGTAGAGTTCGGGGCCAAGTGCAACAACATCTTGGTTGACGGGCTCTCGTTCATCGAGAAGCTGTCATTCAATGCCTTCAGCGAGGGGACCAGACTTCCGCACTGCCTGAAGATGCACCGGAAGCTCTTCGGTGTGGACGCAAGGAAGGTCGGAGGAGACGCGGGCTACTCCGGCTGCGCCAACAGGGAGTACTGCAAGGAGAGAGGGATACATACATCATTCGTGAAGCGGGGTCGTCCGTCCCTGGAAAAGATTAAGCAAAGATACCTTTCGGTATTTTTATTCTTTCATTTATTTTAAATTTTATATTTTTGCAGTCGGTTTCTACAATCAGTCTTGTAGCCCGAAGCATCTTGGAAGTCCATGCACGAGCCTTACATCACTTGTTTGCAATGCCGAGTGGCTTCTGCTTCCGCAGCCTTTCCAAGCCACCCTGAAACACAGCTTGCCCGTAGAGGACAGGCTAATTCAACATTATATCATCTTAAACAACAAGCGTATGAAACTGATGTTTTCGGTATTTACCGCTATTCTGTGTGCCCTGCCGTTGCCTGTGTTGGCGCAACGGGCACGTATGTCAAGCCCTGACGGAGGCATGGACGCATATCCAAAGGTCAGAAAAGAAGTTTACGACACGGCCAAGATAGCCGTGTATTATGACCTGAAATACTTGAAAGACAGCACCAAGACCGGCGAATACACCAAGGCGAGAACCGTATTGCAACTGTCTGACAAGTACGCAAAATACGGCGATTACCACCAGCTTGTGCTCGACTCATTGGACATATATTTCAATGAAAGCAGGAAGAACAAGCGCAACCAACAGGCCGTTGCCCTGTGGGATGGAGCCATTGAAAGGATAAAATACTTCAACGTAAGCGTTACCGACCTGTCAACTTATAAGACGAAAGTCCAGACCTACGACGATATTTATAACTTTGAATATACTTTTGAACCGCGCATCGACTGGAACTTAGTGCCTGGCGATACCGTGATAGGCGGCATAAGGTGCAAGAAAGCGACATGCCGCTATGCCGGAAGGGACTACACCGCGTGGTATGCTGACAGCATACCGTTGCCCTACGGGCCGTACATCTTCAACGGACTGCCCGGCCTTGTAATCGACATACGCGACAAAAAGGACAACTGGGTGTTCACATACGCCGGCATGGAAAACGCCCGTTCGTTCCGCGACATGTATCTTTATAAAAAGGATTTTTGGGGAAAATTGAGAAAGGTAAGCCGTGAAGAAGCACTTACTTCAAGCCGTAACGACATAGAAAACTTTGACAATCTTTTTATTGAAACGGCAAAAGTCAAGGTCTACAGGAATGGCAAATGGTTTACGCCTGAAGCCAACAACCCCCGCCGTCCGAGCAACATGCTTGAATTAGAATGGTAAGACACCTTGTTATATTATTGCTTTCCGCCCTGCTTCCGTGCGCATACGCCATGGCGCAAGGCGGTAAAACGATGTTCACCGGGACTGTGACAAACGGCGAGGGGAAGGCCGTTGGCAACGTAACGTGCAAGCTGTTCGACGGCAAGGACTCGCTATTGGCATACGCGCTGACAAAGAGTGACGGTACGTACAGGCTGGAGTCCGTGCCCGAAGGGCAGCAGATAGAGTTCGCATTCCTCGGTTACGAGACGCTGCGCACGCCCCTGCAAGAGGGCAGAACGCGGTATGACGCACGGTTGGAACGCACCGCCGTGGAGCTTGAAAACGTCACCGTGATCGCCGACCCGATAACAAGGCGCAAGGATACGCTGCTCTATAACGTCGACGCTTTCCGCCAGAAGCAAGACCGGAGCATAGAAGACGTGCTGAAGCGGATGCCCGGCATAGAGGTGAGCGACGACGGACAGATAAGCTATCAGGGCAAGGCAATAAACAAGGTGAACATCGAGGGGCTTGACCTTATGGGCGCACAATACAACCAGGCCACGCAAAACATGCCGGCGGAGGCCGTGGCTCAGGTGCAGATTATGGAGCGCAACCAGCCCATAAAGGCTCTCGAAGGCCGCGTGAACAACGACCGCGCCACGCTCAACCTGAAGCTGAAGAAGGGATACAAGGCGCGCCCCTTCGGCGAAGTGGAGGGCGGAATAGGCGGCAGTCCCACGGCATGGGACAACCACCTGACGGCCATCAATATAAACAAGAAGAATCAACTGCTGCTCACGGGGCGGATGAACAACTGCGGAATGAGCCTCAAAGGCATGACGAGCAGCATGGACAACTACACCGGAATGTACGCCACGGAGCCGCTGCCACAGCCGTTCCTCTATTCGCCTACGGCGCAGACACCGCCCGTGTCGCAGCTGTATTACCTTAGGAACAAGTCATATTACGCCGGACTGAACTACCTGCACGCCTTCACCCAGGAACAAACGCTGCGCCTGAACGTGCTTTACTACCGCGACCACAGCCTTGACCGGGACAGCATCTTCAACCGATATACGACGGGAGAAGACACCGTCGCCATATTCGAAAACAACGACATAAGCGACAAACAGGAACTTGTGAAGGGGGCATTGCGCTATGAGCTGAACTCCAAAAGGCTGTACCTTACGGAAGAAGCGCAGGCCATGCTCGGCATAGGCAACGCCCTGAACCGGGGCGGAAGCAACCTCGGCGCATTGCGGGAGGGCGTAAGGCGCAGGCACTATGACGTGCAGAACGTGCTCGAAGCCACCGTAAACACCAACACGCTGCTGTTCGACGTGTCGTCAATCGTTCGCTTTTACGGTTCGCGTGAGCGGCTCGGCGTGGCCTACGACGGCGGCAACGGCGGCACGGATTACGCCGTAAGGCTGCACAACTTGTTCACGCGCAACCGCATAGGCACCAACTTCGGCCTATTAGGAGGCAGCCTGAGCCTGGGCTACATCATGGAGTACAAGCGCTATGAGACAGCCGCCGGCAACCTTGGCGGCGACATGGAGGGCAGCTACTGGCTGCACACGCTGGAACCGCAATACGAGTACCAGCTGCCTGACGGCAATGTAACACTGACTCTGCCGGTAGAATACATTTCATACCGATATCCACAGAATGGCATAAGAACACGCAAGGCGATGTTCTCGCCGATGCTTGAAATAGACTACAAGCTCGGCTCGATGACAAACATCGATGCCTCAATAGGCACAATCCGCAATGCCGACACTAAGGCCGTACCATTCACAGGTGCGATGCGGAACAATTACCGCACCCTTACCTTGGGAACTGACAGCATACCATTCAGCCGCACCACGAAAGCTGACATCCGCCTGTCGTGGCTCAACACGGTTTCAATGCTGTCATGGAACATATATGCAGGATGGCAGCAAACCAAGCAAGACCTATATTACAGTTACTTTTACGCCGGCGACCTGACACTGATCACCCCCGTATGGTATGACAACCGCCACACGTCCTTAAGTGCGGCGGCCAACATAAAGAAGGTATGGCGAAACACACGTCTTACCCTTAAAGGCTCAGCCATGTACTCTTACAACAAGGCATTGGCCGCGCAGAACGGTAAGGAGGACTACATACGCTACAGCGCGGCCAGCGCACAGATAGGCGCATCGTGGGACAAGCTGAACTGGATGACAGCCGACTTAGTCTGTGCAGGCAACATTACATGGAAACGACACGACGTTTTCTCGCCTACAAGCAACGTACTCAAGAACGCATACTGTTCTCTGCGCCTCGACTTCATGCCCACGGCCAGGCTGCGGATATACGCCGACGCTGCCGGAACCACCTGCGAGATTACCCACGGACTGTACTCTACCGACTTTTTCATCAACGCCGGGGCGCGGCTGGAAGTAATGAAAATGCTGTCGCTCACATTATCAGCCGTCAATCTGCTCAACCGAAAAAGCTACGAGATTTCATCGTATCAAGGTGCTAATTATCGGTATCTGCGTATACCGTTGAGAGGGCGTACTATGATGATTTCCTTAAACTTCAAATTTTAAAAGTTGCAAATGAAATTTAATCCAAAATAATTATAATTTCACTCAGCCTTATCTATAACAACTTGATTATCTTGACCTGCAAAGATATATGTCGATCTCTCCGAATTCCGGGAGCCCTTAAAACCAATATCAGGGGAATGATGCTACTCAAAGGAAGTACAGGGATGAAAAGCAGAGGAATGGCTC
>ULNJ01027621.1_pt1 | contig 16926 bp, 10 predicted proteins | sample 1951891 | NCBI WGS metagenome assembly ULNJ01 (sample SAMEA4835574, study PRJEB28245) | human gut metagenome | biome: gut microbiome; material: fecal sample | place: Denmark | collected 2008 | reverse complement strand
GCACTCGGCTGAACGTTCCGGTGAGTGCCGATTCCAAAAAAACGTCCGAAATGTTTATGACGTTGTCGGAGGACTATTACGCGCTTTCGGACGGCAATAACTCCTGGCAGATTTACGCCGCAAACAACTCCGCGTCGCCCGTTGCAGGCGGCAAAAAGTTTTCAACCTATTATTTCGACGAGCAGGCGCAAAAGGCTTATGACGTGTCGTATATCGTTGCCGACAATTACATTATCGCAACCCGTATGATAAAAGCGACGTCGGTGTTTTCAAAGGACGCTGTCGTCGACGTTGTCGCATACGACCTTGCAAGCGGCAACGAGATCACAAGTATGTTCAATGGCGTCGGCGCATATTCGTCGGGTGCAATCCGTGCGGCGTATTACCTCGGAGGCGACAAATTTTATTGCTATGAACAAACGTCCAGCACCAAAGACGACGGATATCAGTACAAGGTGCTGACCAAGCCCGAAGAGGAAGAAATCGACAAGCGATACACCTATTACAAAATTTCGGTGTGGACGTACGATATGAAATCGGGTGCGAAAACCCTTATCGTTCCCGACCGCATTTTCTCGACAATCGTCAATAAATATTACAAAAAGAGCGTTGGCCGCGATTTGTCGGGATATATTAACAACGGATACAGCTGGGTGTCGGTCGCAATCACCAGAGACGCCGACCGCGTTGCTACGCAGGATCAGCAATACGTCATCGACAGCAATATGAATATTTACGTTTCGCTGTCGGATAAGTCGGGCAGCGCGACTCGTTACGACGAAGGCTCCAACGATTATCGCTACGTCAAACTGACTTTTGTCGACGGCTACGGCTTTGACGAGGACTCCACTTCCGACCTTATTATCTACGACAAACAGGGCAACACCGTTTTAAGAAAAGAAGGCACTTACAGCAAGGTATTTTACAACAACGGTATCGTTACCGCGGTCAAGGAAGTGGACGGAAGTAAGTTCGTCGTCGCTTATAAACTTGACGGCACGGTCGTCTTTGACGAAACGAGAGAATACTCCGACATCGTCGGAAGCACTTATAACAACGACCGTCTGGCTTTCGTCGGAAAGTACGCAATGGTCAAAAAAGGCACGACGTACCTTCTTGTCGACAACACGGGACTCGACCTCGGAAATCCCTCGGTCAGCGATATGTACACGACAAAAAGAGGCGCGTTCTTCTTCAACGGCGTGTACGTCACGCAGGATAAAAAAACCTTGAAATTCGGGCTTAAAAACTACGACGGCGACGTTATTTTTGAAAATCAGTTCAAAGAAGTGATCATCGACGCGAAAAGGTTCGGCGACGTGGCGTTTTACGCAAAGGACGAAAACGGAGTGTGGAACGTTTACTTCGTATAATCGAGAAGGGCACTTGACAAACGTTATCGTTTACGACGTTCCGACTGATGTTTTCGGAGCGGCGTTTATATTATTTATTCACGGATTATGAAAACGCAGGTTATGGGAGCGGAAGGCATCGACCTTGCCGCAAAACTTATAAGAGAAGGAGAAGTCGTCGCATTCCCCACCGAAACGGTTTACGGGCTGGGGGGAGATTGCTTCAACGACGACGCCGTAAAAAGGATTTACGCGGCAAAAGGACGTCCGTCCGATAATCCGCTGATCGTGCATATTTCGACGCTCTCGGATGTTTACAGGGTGGCGAAAGACGTGCCCGACGCGTACTTCCGCCTTGCCGAAAAATTTTTGCCCGGCCCCCTTACGGTAATTCTTCCCAAAGCGGACGATCTGCCTTTGTCGTGTACGGGCGGGTTGGATACCGTCGCGGTGAGATACCCCGCGCACAAGATGGCGCGCGACTTTATAAAAGCCACGGGAACGCTTATTGCCGCGCCTTCGGCAAACGTGTCGACGCACGTGTCGCCGACAACCGCAAAACACGTTTACGACGATCTGAACGGGCGTATTCCGCTTATCCTTGACGGCGGCGAATGCGAAGGGGGAATCGAAAGCACGATAATCACGTTGTGCCGCGAAATCCCCACGATCTTACGCCCCGGCATAATCACCGAGCGCGATATTTTAGGTGTTCTGAACGAGGTGGAATTGTTCAAGGGCAAGGTGGAAAAAGCCGAAGCCCCGGGCATGAAATACAAGCATTACGCACCACGATGCAGGGCGGTGCTCGCAAGTACTCCCGAGAAGGCGATTGAACTTTATGATAATGCAGTAAAAGACGGTTTATCGCCTGAAATTCTTGCGTTAACCGAACATATTGCAATTTACGGCAACAGGAAACTTATTGATCTCGGCGGCGACGAATATGCCGTTGCACGCCATATTTATAACGCTTTGCACGTTGCGGAAAACGACGCCGACTTCATCATCATCGACAATCTTACGGGCGGCGGCGTGTATGACTCCGTGATGAACCGAGTGATGAAAGCGGTTGCGGGAAAGGTGGAATGATGCGCGTGGTTTTCGTATGCACCGGGAATACTTGCAGAAGCCCTATGGCGGAAGCGATTTTCAGGTTTTACGCCAAAGAAAGCGGGGTGAAAGCCGACGTTTCGTCGTACGGGCTTTTCATAAATCCCGACGAGTGCGAAACGCGCGGACAAGCATTGATTGCGGTCAGAAAGCTTAATATCCCGATCAGGAAGAAAAAGTCGAAAGTCATCACGGAAGACGTCGTGAAAAACGCCGACTACGTCGTTACGATGACCAAAAAACAAAAAGACGCATTGCCGTACGACAACGTTTTTACTTTTTCGGAACTCGTGGGCGGCGGCGATATTCCCGATCCGTACGGACTTGACCAGAACGCATACGATGTGACTGCTTTCAGGCTGAAACTCGCGTCGCAGAATTTATTGAATATCATTTCGGAAAAAAGGTGAAAAAATGAAGTTTGAACTGAAACTCCTTGACTGGTGGTGGAACAAACAGGTCTTAAAAAGCGACCAAAAACGCGCGGCGAAACTCACGAAAACCACGGGCGTGTCCGCGATAAAAGACCTTGATTATTTCGGCGACGGCAGCAAATGGCACCTTATGGACGTGTATCGTCCAAATGGCACGGAAAACGAAAAACTGCCCGTAATAATCGATATTCACGGCGGTGGCTGGATGTACGGCGACAAGGATCTGAACGCGCCGTATTGCGAGGCGCTTGCAAAACGCGGTTTCGTCGTCGTGAGTTTTTCGTACAGTCTGTTTCCGAGTGTGACTTTGCCCGTCCCCGTGCAGGAGATTTTCAGGGCGATAAACTTTGTTTACGACAACGCCGAAAGGTTTAATATCGACCTTAACAACGCCTTTATCACGGGCGACAGCGCAGGCGGGCATTACGCAGGGCTTGTACTTTCGATTATCGCGGACGAAGAACTTGAAAAACTTTACGAGGTCGAAAAATGTCGTATGACTTTCAAGGGGGTTGCGTTTACCTGCGCCGCGTTTTATCCGAACTCGATTGCGAATTTCCCCGTGCACCTTGCAAAGACGTACGTCGGGCTGTTTTACGGCGGGGAGAAGAAATATGAAAAGCACAAGTTTTATAAAAGCGTCGATATAATCAACAATAAGGTGGAAAAGTTCCCGCCGATGTTCATCAACAGTTGCTTCAACGATATGTTGAAGGGCGATACGAACAGGTTTATCGAATGTTTGGACAGAAAGAAAATCCCGTACACCCTCGATTTCCCGACGTCGGACGAGTGCGAAAACAAAATGGGACACGTTTACGCCGTTTTGTATCCCGAAGATTGGGAAGAGAGCAAAAAAACAATCGACAAAACGTGCGAGTTTTTCAAAGAACAGATGAACAAATAAAATCAAACGGAATAATTGACAAAAAAACGGCGACGAGCGAAAGCGCACTTCCCATAGGGATTAAAAAATATGATTTTATAGAATTGCGCTTTCAAATGATGAGAGAAATCCTTCGGTTCAATATCCGTGGGATTTTTCTTTTAGTCATAGTAAGGTGTTTTCTTGGGACAAACAAAAGAATTTACGCAAAATAGCGAGTCCTCTGCCAAAGATTTCAAAAAAAGGTGTTTTTTATTAGGAATAGACAAAAACAAATAATAATTCAATGAGAGCACTTGCAGGTGGATTTTGAAAGATTGAAATCGAAGTTATTACTGCTTTGAGTTTTCTAATAGCTAATGATCAGGGTGGAAAATTACCATAGAAGGGATCTAATTGTAAAACTTGACAAACATAGTCATGTGTGCTATAATTATATTAGATAAAACCTAAATGGCTTTTAGATGCTAGGATGCATCAATGGGTCAACATAAGAATGTTTGCATATTATGTAATTTTATCGCCGAATATAGCCATATTGAAAGCCTCGACGATACAGTCGGGGCTTTGTGTTTTTGTGGGGGAAATATGAAGTTTCTTGTTCGTAAAGAATGTCTGCACTATTGGCAAAAGGAAAACAAAAAAATCTCAAAGATCCAGTTATATGCTCAAATTTGGTTCCGACAGGTTGTACTGAAGAAATTTGAAATTCCTTATTTGGAAATGTTTATTACAACAAAATGCAATCTACGTTGTAAGCATTGTTCCAATCTAATCCCGACGCTAAATAACCGACAAAACTATGAAATCTCAACTATAGTTGAATGGTTAGATGAGTTGTTGTCCAAAATAGATTGTCTTTATCGCCTTAAAATTCACGGTGGAGAAGTATTCCTGCACCCAAGATTATCCGAGTTTGTTGCTTATGTAAAAAATCAACCGAAAATCAAATCGATAAGACTTACAACAAACGGAACAATTATACCAGCAGATAACATTTTACAGTTAATTGCAAGTAGCAAAATCGTAGTGCAAATTAGCGATTATAGATTAGCGAATATAAAAACGCAACAATTGATAGATAAATTTAAGAAATTCGGCGTGCGGTATATATATCTTAAAGATCAAACCTGGAAGGATTTTGGCAGAATAACATTGCGTGACGGCAACAGGTTTAACGATTGCAGCATGAAACGATGCTCATCCTTCTATGAAGGTAAAATTTATGTGTGTTCAAGGGCTGCGATTATGACAAAATCGGGATATATTCCCGATGATGGAATATCGGTTTATCTTCCAAAGAATCAATTGAGACAGCAGTTAAAAAAAATGTATGGCGGAAAGCTTTCCATCGCTTGTAATTATTGTGACGGCGATACGAAATATGCAAAGGATATTTCTGCGGGGGAACAGGAATAAATGGAAATTATAGCGATTATTACTACGAAAAACAGGACGGAATTATTTGCAAGGGCATTACAATCCGTGCTCTCTCAAACGCGTCGGGCGGATGAGATAATTGTCGTTACCGATTCAACGAATGAAAATAAAGCGATTGAAAAACGGTTGATTGAAAATTCGGGCGTAACTATGCTCGATGATAAAAACGCTCATAACTATGCGGGCTCGTTAAATACGGCTATCAATTATATTCTGCAAAAGAATTTGTTTTTGCAAAAAGACTATAAAAACACGTATGTTGCATTTTTGGATGATGACGATATTTGGTTAAATACATATTTGGAGAAAGCTGAAAAGTCGCTCCGGGGAGAAGATTTTTTAGTCAGCGGATTAATTTATTGTAATGAAGATGGCGCGAAACGGCTTTCCATTCCGCAAATTCTTTCCGTTGACAGTTTCTTGAAAGGAAATCCACATATTCAAGGTTCAAATACATTTGTTAAACTTGATATATTGCTCAAAGCCGGATTGTTTGACGAAAATATGAGCTCAACAACCGATAGGGATATATTTACCAGAATTATGTTGTTGCACCCTACTTATGCCGTGATAAACGAGTATTTAGTAGAAGTAAATGCCTATAACGATCGTGAACGTATTACAAACGGAAAAGCAAAAAAAGCAGAAGGACTCAGAAAGTTCTATTATAAATATAACGGATATATGGCAGATGACGTTAAGCAAGCCTTTTTTGAGCGTGCAAAAAAGTTGTTTGACGTGGACAGGCTGGTAATCGAAACCATAGAAAAAAAAGCAGACCAGACTTTGGAGGATAAAATTTCAACTATTGGTTACAACGGAAATTTAACAATAGGATTTATCGTAACCGAATACAAGTTGGGGCTACGACTCTTAGAACAGTTAGCAGCATTACGCCGCAATAACACAAAGATTGTCATTTTTATAAATTTTACTGAAGATAGATCTCCTTATATAGCTTTGCTAAAGGCAAGCGGTTATTACTATGAAATCGTAGATAAAAACAGAGTGCTTGCCCGCATTGAAAAAGGAGATTTTGATCAGTTTGTCACCGAAGAGAAATTACAAGGTGACGTTATACAAGATATAGCAATTACCCGTACAATCTTGCAAAAGTTTCTGTATCAATTTACAAAAGACGGAGATGTAGTCTGGATATTGGATGAAGATATGGAGCTAAAAGAACTTGTCTTACGGAATGGAGCTATAGAGAATGTACCTATCAATATAGACAACGTAATTGCGACATATAAAGACGACTATGATGCAGTTGTCGGAAACTATTCCTTAGACGCGCCTTTACCTACTCTTTCTACAATCCGAACGGCATTGTTGGACTATGTATATAATAAAACTGCAGGCATTGGGGAAATTGACACCCTTTCGGATAAAACCGATTATTATTACGATTTGACAGATTACGGCGAAACACATCTGGAAACACCTGTTGTTCTCAGAAAAGACTGTAATCTTGACGATGTGTTTGGAGGTAAAGCATATAGCCGTCCATTGTATTTGCAAGACATGCAGATAAGTGAGGTAAAAAGCCGAGGCGGCAATACGCTTATCTTCAATCGTGAACTTTTAAAGATTCCTAATTGGTCTATTCAAATAGGAGATAAAATAGGACGGCGTAGCGATTATTTCTGGGTATTGCAAGCAAAAACCGCAGGATATAAAATCGTAAATGTTCCTTTTGCAACTCTTCACAATCGAAGGAATATTCCTTTTAATATACAAAAGGAAGAAAATAAATTGTTATTGGATTTAATAGGATCTTCCTTTACAAAAGCCGTTGAAAAGGTCGGCGTTGATGCAAAAAAAGAAGGTTTTTACAATACTTACAAAGGATATTTTATTGAACGTTTGGTAAAATATGTGGCTTCCTTCCGAAGGATCCAAGGGTTGCTTTCTATTATAAACGACTTTAAATACTCTGAATTGTTTTCAGACGTCAGATTGCAGGCGTTTATCAAAGGAGCATACACCTATTTGGAGTTTAATAAGGTTGTCTGTGCTTTTGAGTCGTTGAATTACAAGCTGCATATTCAGTCACAACTACTCAATATTGACGAAATAAAGGCAAAATTAGAAAAGAAATTTTCACTATCACACGATGTGTTGAGATTATTGGGGAGCGGCGGCGAAGGTGCGGTATTTACCGACGGCGCTTATGTCTATAAGTACTTCTATAAACCATTAAAAAATCTCAATTATCTTAAAACGATCGGGCAAACGTTCGAAGAATGTGAAGCCTTGTATCCGTTGGAGTTTTTTCAGTCTGACGGCACTGATATTATCAGATATCCCTATGAAAAATCAAAACCTTATCATGGCGGACATATAAGGCAGTTTATAGACCTTTTACGATTCTTAAAGAAAAACGGTTGTGTGTTCGATAACTTTAAGAAATGCAATTTTGTTGTAGTAAACGGCAAATTGAAACTAATCGATTACGGGAAATCGTTTTTGCCGTTCGATACGGAGAAATATGATAAGTCAGTCGTCAGGGCGTATGAACTGTTGCGTTATCCCTTTTTAAGTGATGAGGATTTTAAACAGTTAATACAACGCTACTATCAAGGTGACAGTCTGTATTTGGACGATGGTTGCGAGTTGTTTAAGAGAGTAGTCGATAAGCGTTATAAAGAAGATTTACACGATGGAAAAATCATCAATATAGTCAATCAATATCACCCTGAAAAGATCTTAGACTATGGTGCGGGAAAATGCAAGATAGCAAATACGCTTTCAGAGAATTATGAGGTGAGTGTTTTCGATATCGATTTGGACACCATCGCCAAACGTGCAAACCCTTCGGTTACGGTTTATAAATTAGCAGATGATATTCCCTCTGCGGAGTATGATTTTGTGATAAGTAATCTTGTGCTTTGTTGCATCGATAACATAATTGCGGAAGAAGTAGTTCGCAATATCGTCAGAATTTTAAAAATGAACGGACAGGCAATCATAAGCGTCTGTAATCCATTCTTTAATAGTGTTCAAAACACGGAACTCAGAACTACGGGTTTGCAAGGAAACTATCATATTTCCGAAATGTTTGAAAAACACTCTGCGGAAAACGGCAAGTTTCGTAAAGAGTATCATCGTCCGATAGAGTTTTATAAAAATTTATTCAGCAAATATGGATTGCGTATTGAACAGATTGTTGAAGGCGACGGTGCGGATATAGATACTCTCATGCCTATATCGGAACATATTATATTCGACTGTAAAAAAATATCCGAATCGCAAGTTTTTGATAATCTGTCTTTATTGATTAAAACCAATCCTATGGAACATAGGTCCGTTTATCGAAATATTTCACATATTGTCGGCAGCCTCGAAAAGGGCGGTAGATTTGTACGTAAAGTAGTTGTCGCAGATTTAACCTGCACTTCTGAACGAGTGAGAAGATATGATTTGGATGATGAGGAAACTTTACGGACGGAATTACAGCGGGCAAAGTCAAACGGTCTTATTGATGACATTGTCTATGCTGAAAATGATGACGAAAGGATTAAAAACTTATACATAAAATATTTTGGTGTAGAAAGCCCGGAGGGGCATTGTGCAAATGGACAAGGATTATACGCAACCCTTTGCGGTTTTGAAAACATTAAGACGGATTATGTTTTCCAGACTGATAGCGATATTCTGTATCATAACGAAGACGTGAGTGGTTTCTTAGACGGTTTAACAGCACTGAAAAACGGTGCTGTAACCGCATCGCTTTCTATTGCCAAAAAGGTAGAGCGTAATCCCCTTTATGGATGCAGAACGGAGGTGCGGAGTTGCTTTTTGGCATTAAATAAACTAAAGAGTATGCTTCCGATCAAAAATCACATGATAGATGGCGTCGTACAATTGCCTTGGCACAGAGCCTTGGATCAAAGTTTACAAGGGGAAGACAGCGTTCGTCTATCTGATAGGAATGTCTGGTTTATTCATCCTGAAAATTGCAAAAAACAAGAAGTCGGTTTCATCTCCTATGCGGAAAGACGAGTAGAACAAAACCAAATTCCGGATATGCAATACAATCAAGTGAATCTTGCGGGCAACAAAAAAGATTGGTTGCAGACAACAAATGCAGACGTTGTGGTTTATATTCGAGGGTTTAATACTCCTCCTGAAAAACTAAAAAGAATGTTTGATAGCATAAAAGCCCAAACTTATCAGAATTTTTCCATCGTTTATGTTGATGACGCTTCACAAAATGAGAGTGCCGATTATGCGGAATGCGTTTTACAATATGACAGTTATTTCAAGAGCAAAATGGTTATCTCTATATTCAACGATACTAATGTCGGTGAGCTCGGAAATTTTGTTTTTGTTATGCAAAATATTGTTTTGAATCCTGACTGTATTGTAATCAATTTGGACAATGACGATTATCTTGTGAATCGACGGGCGATTGAAATAATCGTAAATGAGTTTCAGAACGGCGCGGAGATAACTTGCGGAAATTGTATACGTTATGATAAACCTCTTAAAACTTATAAAATATACTCCTTTGAACGTGTCTGGGAACGTGGCGGCGACAATATTTGGTTGCATCCCAAGTGTTTCAAACGAAAATTGTTTGATTGCATTGATATTGACAACGATCTTAAAATAGATGGATGTTTTGTAGATGTAAATACGGATTTTGCAATAATGCTTTCTATGATAGAAAAATCAAAGAAGAACGTGTATATTTCTGATATATTGTATTATTTTGAACCAAGCACGAATAACGTCAATCGCTTTGGAAAATATAGCGAGGCATATAAGCAGAGAATAAAGAATATTTTGCTTGAAAAAGCAAAGGAGCGAGAAAATGAGTATCAGAAAAACAATATTTGATTTACATTCTTTGGAGTTTCTTAATGCTCCGATCAGTCAGATTTATCATCGCAAGAAACATTTTGTTAATGGGAAAGATCTGTCTTACTTAAAAGGAGTGTTGTCAGCTGATCTTGTTCAAATAGAACGGGGTTTTCGCTATGTTTACTTTTCTGATATCAGCTTAGAAAGCGATAGAATAGATCAACGTCTTTTCCGAGAACAATTCCCGTTTCTATTTGAACGCTTCGCAAACAAATGCTATTCGATTTATAATGCCGATGGCAGCCAGAAAATTGTGGATGGTATCGCATACTATACTTGGATGTTGGAAAGATTTCGAAACATCAATTTGCACGCAATCATCTCAACTCCCCTTAGCAATACCATGCGCATTGACGAATCCTTTATTCAGGCTTTCCCTAAGATTGCAGAAAGTATTAGTTATGTAAAAAATGGTGAATTAACGATCGCAGGAATGATGATTATGATATTAGCTGCCTTGTCGCAGAATGATTCGAAATCTTTCTTATGCAATTTTGTGAATATTTGGGGTAAATCTATATGGGGGGATATTGGAAATGACAGCATAAATGAATACAGAAACACATTAGAGTTAGTCTTTGCCGATACGTTTCGTAATAACTATGAAGTGGACATCCGAGAGAAAAATAACGATAAAAATATACTTGAAAGCATCTTTGGTCGTATATATCCTGACGTTCAAATCACAATGATAAATCACAACACCCAGCGTTTTTCGCTTGATTTGTCTGAACGGGTAAAAGCTCCGCGGTTTTGCGTGTCCGGTCAAATTGAAATGACGGCGGACAAGTGTATTTTGACTGTTGATAAAGGAAGTAATATTGGAAAATATTTTGATAAGGACTATGTGTTAAAAATCTATGACGTAAAAGCGTTTAGCGCAATATGTCAATGCACCCCTCCGTTTTTAGGTGTAGCATATCTTTACCATAACAATATAACAGAACTAAAAGATATCTCGGATGTGGATATGGAAAGGCTATCGAAGCTCAATAAACCCAAGTTTTATAGGAATAAAAATATTACGATACTTTGCTGCGGAGCTAACTTCTCCGATATGCGCGAAATCAATAAAAGTGCAAGTGAAGGCGTTCAAAAAGCACTTCTCAATATAGAAGAGAAATTTGTGTTTGAATTAGAAATTCCAGTATATAATACATATTCAAAATTGTCTGTGGTTTTGAACAAGCTAAATGCACCACTTGAGTTAGTGTCACGGCTTATTGTATTAAGAAATTTTGCTGCGCATTACGGAATGTTAAACGACTACTATTTCTATAACCGAGAGACAGGATATTATCTTGATCTGCCATATATTTTTTCAGCGTTTAATGACTTAATTGCCTATCTTGATTCAATGGGATATCATAATTATGCTGATTATGTAAGGAAAAATTATTATTATCATATAATAAACAATTTAATCGGTGTAAAATATAAGCGCATTTTTCAAAAGTCGATTTTGTTATTTCGTCGTTATGGAGATAAGGTAATAGACTGTTATTCGGATATCGATCGGTCATTAAAAACCGCAAATAGTTCGATTATTGATAGTGAAACGGAACGTATCATTGTCTCCTGTTCGCCCGATAGATTTAATTTCAATATTCCTTCTCAAGTCTATCAGTTTAAAGATAGTAAATTTTACTTTGATCGTTTGACTCTAATAAGAATTCAAGGCAGAGATTTGAGCGTAAACAATGTCGCTTTGGGAAAGGATGAATTGGTGTTTTTTAAAACACCTGCAACAAATTTCAGTAAAATTAAATCAAACGGAAAGGGAGTTGTTTTTGACCTTATAAATAGCTATGAGGAAGGTATATTGACCATTCAAACATATAAAATTAAGGAGCAAAGCGTATGAAAAAGATTATTGCCGTCATTGGCGACGGAAAAATAGAAAAAGACGGCTTAAAATACAATCTTGCATTTGAAACAGGAAAAGCCCTTATTGATGCCGGATACAGAGTTCAAAGCGGAGGTTTGGGCGGCATTATGGAGGCTGTGTTTCAAGGCGCAAAATCCTCTGAAAAATATCAAGACGGCGATACTATTGCCATTATTCCGTCTTTTGATAGAACGGAAGCGAACCATTATGCAGATATTATTATACCTACGGGCATGGATGTCATGAGAAACGGAATGGTTGTCAGCGCAGACGGTGTAATCGCCATCGGCGGGGGAAGTGGTACGCTTTCCGAAATGGCGCTTGCTTGGTCGCTTTTTAGATTGGTTATCGCTTATTGTAATGTAGACGGCTGGAGTAGCGAACTCGCAGGAAGAAAGTTGGATTCCAGAGAACGCTATCAATCGATAGACGATAAAATATATGGCGTTGAAACGCCTCAACAAGCTATTGAAATTTTAGATAAATACGTGGATGTCTATACAAGATATCATCACGGAATAAAATACAGGGGGATAAAATTATGAAAATCGGAATTGTTGGATACGGACACGTAGGAAAAGCCATGCATGGTTTATTTAAAAACGCAATACTATACGATAAATGCCTTCATATTGGATCAAAAGAAGAAATCAATAGTTGCGATACGGTATTTGTGTGTGTACCTACACCACAGCGCATAGACGGAAATTGCGATACAAGTATTGTAGAAGAAGTGCTAAATTGGTTAGAAGTGCCGTTGATTGTTTTAAGATCTACCGTTTACGTAGGCTTTACCGACGAAATGATGGAAAAGAGTGGCAAAGAAATCGTTTTTCAACCGGAGTATTACGGTGAAACGGTTGCTCATCCTTTTGCCGATTTGAATAATAGAACTTGGTTGTCATTCGGTGGCACTAAAAGGGGTATAGATTTAGCGATTAAGACATATCAGACAGTTATTAATTCTAACGTGCGTATTTATCAAGCTGATGCAAAGTCTGTGGAAATGGCGAAATATATGGAGAATGCTTTCTTGGCAACCAAGGTGACTTTTTGTAATGAAATGTACGATATTGCAATGGCTCTTGGAGCAGATTATAATTTAGCCCGAGAGATATGGATTGCCGATCCAAGAATCGGGGCAAGCCACACTTTCGTTTATGAAGATAACCGAGGGTATGGTGGTAGTTGCCTGCCCAAAGATATTGCCTCAATTACGACACAAGGGAACAAGCACGGTGTAGATACCACTCTCTTACAGAGTGTTATTGAAAAAAATAGTATTTATAAGAAAAATGAAGAATGAACCAAAAAAAGAACCATACTATAATAATTTGATCGCTCTTGGATACGTGCCTTTCAATTATAGCGAGAAACATTACTTATTTACCAGAGGCAACAAGGTTATTAAGATCGCACGAGCAAGCTATAATACATCTGATACAGACGAATCCTATTATATTGAAAAATATTCACATGATGTTCTAATTGGACATGGTTTTCCTGTTGTAAAAATTGATAAAATTTATGATAAAGGCGAGCTAGTTGACGAATTTGTCGTTTTAGAAGAAGAGAAAAAAGACGGGCAAGTATTTTATAACAAAGATTGCAACACGATGATATTATCGCAGATTGTGTCTTTTATTGAACAAGTAACGCAAATTAAAGCTAATTCCTTTGGTTTTATGGACAGATATGGAAGATCGGAACACTCCTCATGGAGATCCTTTTTAATGTCAATAATAGAAAGAGCTAATCCGAAACAAAAAGCAGAGTTGCTTGCAGGTTTTGATATTGTACCAGAGTTAAAGGAAAGTGTTTTTGTTCTAACCGATTGCAACACTGCTAATTTTATTTTTAATCACGGAAAACTACAATATGCTATTGATATAGAACGTCCTCTTTGGGGAGATCGGAATTTTATTTATGGGATGATAAAAGCAAGAAATCGATTTATGTATCAGTGTGTGCCAACAGAGATTAATGAAAAATTAATCGACTACTATGCAAAGATATACAAGTATTTATTTTGTTAATAACGTACATACAGAAACTATGATTAAAAAATAATAAATAAAGGGTGTATTATCGTACAGTAAAATTTCGAAAAGCTGATTGCTGAAAAAGGAACGTATTATCAGTTTTACATGTGAGCCTTTGAATTGGAATGAGAATCTTTTCAAATGTCCACGATTATGGACATTTGGGGCTTGACAAGTCAAATAAGATATGCTAAAATTAAACCATAATACGAACTTATGTTTGATTTATATTTTAAGCGGGTATATATAAGATAGAGAGTTTTTACCCGTCGGCTCGTTCCCTTATTGCGGTTACGAGTCTTGCTACGAAAAGGCGTGGCGGAGAATTACTGTCGCTTTCCATAGGGTTGCCGTTACAAGAGAGGCAATTTCTGCGACAGGCATTTCAATCGTAAAAATGCGGTTTGGAGTGTGGGTTTTATTGTTGTACAATTTTTTAAGTGCAACCTACAATTTAATAAGCGGAACTAATCCGCACGAAGAAGATTACCGTTAAACGGTCGATTGGCATTCGTGCGGATTTTTTTATTCTTAGGAAAAAACAAGGAGGCGAAATTATGTAAGACAAACAGACAATTTAATACCGCGTTGTGGCTTATGCCAACGCACTTTTAGGTCGGTGATGAAGAAATATCAGCGACCTTTTTCACGCCAAAAATTAGGAGGTTATATGAAAAACTACGGACAATATCGTCCGCCATAAGCGGGCGCAACTTTGGAAGCAAACGGGAAGCAAAAATGCAATCAGGGTTCCCGAAAATATGCGCAGCAGATTTTGGGGAAGAGGAGCCATAACGGAGTAAAGTTGTCGTACGCAATTTTGCGTTCGACATAAAACGAAGTTTATGGCGACGAAAAGTGTAGCCCGATAGACCAACGTTATGGACTAAAATAACTAATAAGCCCAAAGCGGCCTGATTCACCAAAAATTTAATGGTAAAACGGCTCTGTTTGAAAGGGGCCGTTTTTGCGCGTAAACGCTAAAAATATTTCAGGAAAAATTATTGCAAATATGCTAAAAGGTATTGAAATAATATGGCGTGTATGATATAATATACTCGGTAAATTATTTTTTGAGGTTTTGTATGAATTTCGGCGAACAGATGAAATACGTCAGGAAACAATTAAATATCAGCCAGACGAGGTTGGGCGAACTTATCGGCGTGAATTTCACCACGGTAAACCGCCTTGAAAACGGAAAAACGAATCCGAGCTATCGCACCCTGATGGCGTTCAACGCTTTGTGTAAAGAAAATAATATAGACATTCCGAAAGAAATTTTGTAAATGCGGCATACGGTGGTCAACTATATCATGTTACAATAAAATATAAAAGCAAAACAAGAGGAAAAGTAAAATGGTAAATATACGAAAATTAGAAAGCGAACTTTGGGAATCTGCCGACCTTCTGCGCGCAGGCAGTAAACTGACTTCGAATCAATACTGTATGCCCGTACTCGGATTGATTTTTCTGCGCTACGCATACAGCAGATTTAAAATGGTGGAGGCGGAAATTCTGAAAAATCGCCCCTCGCGCGGCGGGAAAGTCCTGTCCGTGGAAGCGAGCGATTTTGCCGCCAAAAGCGCACTGTTTCTGCCCAAAGAGGCGCAATATGAATATTTAGTCAACCTCCCCGAAGACATTGCCGCGGCAGGGTTGAAAAATACCGAAGGGCACGCCATGAACAGCCTCGGCGAGGTTGTCAATAACGCAATGACACTTGTAGAAAAGCAGAGCGAACAACTCGCAGGCGTTCTGCCCAAAGATTACACGATATTCTCCGACGAACTGTTGTCCGAACTTCTGCGCATTTTCAATAACAGCGCGTTGGACGAAGTGGGCGGAGATATTATCGGTCGTATTTACGAATACTTCCTCAATAAATTTGCCAAAAATATCGCGCAGGACGACGGCGTTTTCTTCACGCCCAAATCCCTCGTCAAAATGATCGTCAATATCCTCGAACCCAAATCGGGCGTTTTGTTGGACCCTGCCTGCGGCAGCGGCGGTATGTTCGTGCAGAGCGGCGATTTTGTCAATCAGTCGGGGCTCAACGCAAACAGCGCCATGACCTTTTACGGTCAGGAAAAGGTGGAATACAACGCCCAGCTTTGCCTGATGAATATGGCGGTGCACGGACTTTCGGGCGTAATTCAATCGGGCGATGAAGCGAATACCTTTTATCACGACGCGCACAACTTAAACGGCTGTTGCGATTACGTAATGGCAAATCCTCCGTTCAACGTGGACAAGGTAAAATCCGAAACCTGCCAGAGCGCGGGCAGACTCCCTTTCGGCTTGCCGGGCGTGAATAAAAATAAAGAAGTGGGCAACGCAAACTACCTTTGGATTTCGTATTTCTATTCCTACCTGAACGCACAGGGTCGTGCCGGATTCGTTATGGCGTCTTCCGCAACCGACAGTCAGGGCAAGGATAAAGATATCCGTCAAAAACTGGTGGAAACGGGCGACGTAGACGTAATGATAAGCGTGGGCAATAACTTTTTTTATACCAAGTCGCTCCCTTGCTCGCTGTGGTTTTTCGACAGGAACAAAAACGAAAATATCAAGAACAAAGTACTGTTTATCGACGCAAGGAATTATTACACCGTTGTGGACCGCACCCTCAACGAGTGGAGCGACTGGCAACTGAAAAACTTAAACGCCATAGTGTGGCTTTATCGTGGGGAGAAAGAAAAGTACGAAAATCTGCTGAAAGAATACAGAAAGTTTTTGGGTAACGGTTCCTTTGAGGAATCCCTTTCGGATTTAACCGGTCAGTTGGCAAATTTGCAAAAACGTGTTAAAATTGAGGTCGAACACGCAGGGCGTAACGATAAAAAGCGCGTGCAGGCGTATTACGACGAAATGATAGCCGCCAAGAATCAGGAAATTACCATTG
>ULNJ01013272.1_pt1 | contig 16993 bp, 16 predicted proteins | sample 1951891 | NCBI WGS metagenome assembly ULNJ01 (sample SAMEA4835574, study PRJEB28245) | human gut metagenome | biome: gut microbiome; material: fecal sample | place: Denmark | collected 2008 | reverse complement strand
TGAAATTGCAATATAACTGCATATAGAAATCAGAAAATTTATACAGTACAAAACAACCGCTCCTAAACTAAACAATGTTTCTCCAAGATAAGTTAGTCCTGGCATAAATCCATATCCAGGTAAATCATTATAGTAAATCATCAGTCCTATGGATATAAGTAGCGAAATTAGTTCTGCCGAAAACAATATCCGCCAAAGTTTTTTTGTTTTCTTGCGAATGGTTATCACAAATAATATTATTTGAAATGTAAAAATTACTATATATGTAATCAGTAAGAACAGTGCCATTACTATTTTCCTCCGTAAATTCCGATTTATCAATTTCATTAAATATGAATTTTATCTTTCTCAAGTGGATACAGATATGTAATCGGATTATATATAATAGTTCTTCGATTGAGTATGATTCACCACCATTTGGAAATAAATCACCAATCACTTGCATACGCTTAGATGTTAAGTTGATTCTTTTTCTTTACACCGTATGGTGAGCCATTTCTCCAAAATATACTATCTTTAGCAAGTTCTCTTTCTTTATTTCCATCAGACTTATCATAGGCATAAACAAATCGTAACGAACAATATCTTGATGCAATGATCGGGTATAAATATTCTTGTGTTTGTCCTGATTTGTATTTAAATCCACAATCTTTTTTAAACTGGTTTACGTAATTTTTGTCACCATCGGATCTAACCTTGAGATGATGTAAGCAAGCTATATCATATAATATTTCTTGTCCTATTGCTTTTTCTTTTCCTACATTTAAAAGCTCATCTACGCCAGTTTCTTTGTTTTCTCCGTGCAAAGTCCAAATACCCTCTACACTCATATAGTTCTCAAGATTAGAAACTACAATATTTCCATTTTTATCCTCTTCATAAATGATTTCACCGATTTCCATGTTATTTTCTCCTTTATAGACACTAATTTAAACTGATGTTTATGCTTTGATTTACGGTTACTTTTGGAGATATTACTTTCCGTTTACCTTGTCGAATAATACGCTTCTCCTGTGTCCAGACACAATGCAGCCAGTCTTCCACCCGGATAATGTGCCCCACAATCAATTGCTATATGATGATTTTTCTGATAAATATAGCCGGGATGTGGATTTCCTTCAATTGTCTGCGTTGGTGTATGTCCCGTTACAACATAAGTATGCTCAAAATACTGTACATCATAGTCCGCTCTCATCCACAACAATTCATGAAGTGAATAATCCTCTATCTCCTTCTCCGGTGAATAATTTCCTAAACCTGCATGAACGAAAAGATAGTCTTTATCATTAACCGATACCTCTTCATATACCACAAAATTCTTTATAAACTCTATAACCTCTTGCTTCGCCTTCACATCCAGCCGACCAAATTCATCAATTGTGGATTTGCTTCCATTATATTGCCAGGTTACCAGATTATCTAACATTTCTTCATCTAATTCCTCTATAGACATATCCGTAATTTCTTTCATCAAAAATTCCAGACACTCTAATGCCATAAGTTCATGATTCCCAACCATACATATAACGTTTGGCATATCCATGAGCTTCCTAAGTGTCTTTATCGGATGCGGTCCCCGGTCAAGTATATCACCTAAAACATACAGTGTATCCGTTTCCTTCAGTTTGATCTTATCAAGCAACTCCATAAACTTATCGTATTCCCCATGAATATCTGACATACAATATATTTTCAATCTAGCACCTCCCTTCTAAAAACAACTCAACACATGTCTTAAGTTTATTGTAGTATTCATCGCTCCATGCCCAGTTGTATTCTTCAAGATACCCTGAAATGATCTTGTTTTGCCCTTTTTCAAGATCAAAGACATTATAGTTCTTATCCACAAAAATTCCTTTTATACCATACCATTCAACTAAATTCTCAAAGGAGCCAATCGCCTCTATCCATGCTTTTGTTTTTGGCAAATTATAAGCTTTAATCAGCTTACATTTATTTCGTTCCTCTTTTGTTTTAGCGCTTAGATACATCTTTAAATCATACAACGTATAATCAATTTTATCCCCAAAAACAGAGGCTCTTGTCATATTAATCCCATTCTTCTCCTGAGGAAAGTAAAATATTGGAATCTTGCGATATATCTCATACTCATCAACAGTTTTACTGTTAATCCCGTATTTTCTATATATCCTACGAATGGAAAACAGACCATCTGCAGTACACTTAATTCCATTTATCTCTCGTACTCCATTCGAATCCGGATCAAGATAACAAGCAATCATCATTTTCCAGAATAATTCTTTATTCTCAAAATTTACTTCCTTTGCAAATTTTTCAATTAAATCCCTTAAGATATCCGTAGATAATTTATGCACCTCGCCATAACTCATTTTACTTAACCCATAATAGCGATGAATTGTAATATCACAATTAAGTGCTTCCCTCAAAATAATATCAGCAAAATATGTATCCATATATTTCATATAAAATGAGCTTGATTTAAACAAGTCTGCCACCTCTTTTAATTCATTCATAACAATTCCTTCCTTTCCAAGTTTTCTCTCCAAATCACCAATTCCCTACTCTTCAACATAAACAATGCCATCATTGCATAAATGATAATTTCTCCATAATATATATTGATTGCATATATTATGGAGAACATTTTATTCTTTATATTTATCTGCAACGCTCTTTATTTCTTCACGAATCCTTTTTCTAATATCAGAATTCATAATCTCAACACGCCCTGCATATTGCATCGCCCAATGTACAATCATAGCAGGTGAAGTTTTTACCTCAACAATATCATACCCTTCTTCACATTTTTTATGAAGTTTACGATAATTTGTACCAAACCAATCATGTAAAATAGTATAGTCCGTATTTCGAATCTTAATCTGAATATCCTTCGGCTGATCATAACTCATATACAAATGCTCTGACATATATTTTTCCGGATTCCATTCGTCACCACGAATTCCTGACGGCATTACCTCTTTATGCTTTATTTCGATTGGAACATTTTTTCCATTCTTATCTTTGAGTATTTCTACATGATTCATAAGGTCAATGCGAAAATGCCAAACATTACTATCATTTTTCTTTGTTCCAATTACATAATACTGATCATGATACACCACTATATGATAAGGGCTTATCACATGTTGATAGTCAGAATCAACAATAAAATCACCATTCTCATCATATTGCCCAAAGTAAAAAGAAACCTGGCTAAGTCGATTAATGGCTTCCTGCAATACTTTTAAATTATGTGACATATCTTTTCTGACATGTTTTAGCTTTCCCGTATATCGATCTGCAATTTTTCTCTCACCATAATTAATTCTATTTTTTTCACATCCTGTTAAAATAGGATGTGTATAATAAACACTTGCTGTACCGCGTATTTTATCAATTAATGAGAGCTTTTCATCATCTGACATACAGTCTGAAAATGCTACCAATTCAATTAACATATCCAGTTCATCATAAGAAAACACATGGTTAAAATATAAGTCTGTAATCTGGGGTCGATATTTTTTCTTTTTTATTGAATGATTTTCTTCTGTTATGAAATTAGATTTTTGTTCTGCACACTTGTCATTCTCATTTTCCTGATTATTATGTAATCGATTTTCCTGATATCCTTTGAATTTAATAACAAAGTCTTTATCGTTATCCTCTGTATACTCCATTGGATCCAAAGCCTTTAGTATTTTTTGAACCGTTGCATTTCTGACAGAATCGCCTTCTATCTTTGTACAATTTTTATCTGCAGCAATACGATAAACTTCTAAACAGTTTTTCAATTGCGTTTTCGATAACTCATGCTTCTCATCCGTCATCATTTTCAAAATAGTAAGAATCTGAATCGCTCTCTCTGTTTCCGAATACGATTCCTGATTTGTGCAATTCATTTTTTCTTTCAACTCTGTTATAAACAAATCAAAATCAAAAGTAGACTCTATATCTTCACAAATGAAGTTCATAATTTTTTCTTGTTTTTCCGAACTATCCATACTCACTGACTGAATCATCTGATGATATTTCACGCGACCTGTAACTCCGGTAGAATTAAGATAATCATCTAAAGCCTTACTCATCTCACCACTAATCCAACTGGCAGCATAGGTTGAAAACATAGTGTTTTTTGCCTTTTTTTGATTATAGTGCTTAATGGCATCTAAAAATCCAAGCCAACCCGCCTGACACAAATTCTGAATCAAATCATCATTATCATCTTTCGGGAAATGATTTATTCTTTTTGCTTTGTTCCTGGCTATTCTCTTTATATAGTCTTCATTCTTCGCACAAAGCATCTCCCATGCAGAATTATCACCATTTTTTACTCTTTTTATGAGTTCCTCATTTGTTACATTATTATCTTCTTTTTCCATATCGTTCACCTAAAATCTCCCTGTAAAGTCCATTTATCACACACCATATTACTTCTAATTGTAGTATCGCACATAATATGCCACTTTATAGTGCATAATTTATTACAATACCTTCAAATTAATTTTCTATAGTTTTCCCATTTATATTCGTTATTTGTCTTACAAAACAAAGTGCATGCCATAAAATTAATCCTCTCAAGATTCTCTCTCATTACTTTATCCAATGTATATGGTTCAATTTTAGTACTTCCATTCACCACATTTCGGAACCAATTTTCAATGTTGTACTGATTTTCCTTTCGGCAATAATTAAATCGAATAATTTTGACCTTTTTTCCCCTAACTTCGGGGCGTTTCTTCTTATTAACAATGACCAATTCCATCTGCAATCCCCAATATGGACTACTCGTTTTCTCGATAATTGCATTCTTATCATATATTACCTCACTAGTGGAGGCATTCTGATTGTACCTATCTCCATCACAATAGATTCCATCTCCCAATCTATAAGCGATATAATTGCTTTCAAAGAATTCTAAGATATTAAGCTTATAGCAGTGAGCCTTCTTTGTGAACGGCAACGCCATCTCAACTATTCCTTTGTCAGTCTTAAACAGAAGTTTTGTACCCACGTTACACTGAATACAATTGTCTCCTATTATAATCTCAGCAGGGCAACTTTCTTTTTCCCAAGTAAAATACTTTGGAATAAATACACATGCGTCAACGTATATAACCGGAGCCAAATCTACGATGTTACCATAATTTATTTTATTATCCATAAAGCAACCTCCTTAAACAAAACATAATTTGTTACGGTATTATTATGGATATATAAATCTTTAAAAAATTAAAGAAATTATTCTAATGTAAAATATAAACATTCTCATTCGCCTGCATGAACTGTTTCTTCCACTTCATCTATTCTATCATATCGAGCATCCAATCGTCTCGGTAAATCTGATTTCTTATCGTAATGAGTATAAGCTGTAACCATCAACCGGAATTGCTGTTGATACACAAATATATATGTACTCTACCTGATATGTTTTCCCATCAGTCGCAGTTGTTGCAAAATTTGCAACAACTGAATTACGCTGTAATTCCCCTTCTGTAAATATGTTTTTTATATGTCTGGAAATGGTTGATTTATCTCTCTCAAACAATTCTGCCATCTGATCAATAGACAACCAGACTGTATCACCATCAAAAGTAGTTTCAACTTTCGTCAAACCATCCTCTGTCGTATAAATAATCATATCTGCTTTTTCTTTATTCATAAATTAAATTTTCTTCCAAAATCAGATATATTATCAACGTGAACGATTCACTATAGCGAAATCATCATTTCTCGCCTTTACCATTTATAATACGGTAGTAATCATCCATATCCACGCTGAGTTTTACCGTGGAATCCGGTTTTCGTTTGCCCAAAAGACACACCGTCTCAACATGGAACGATACCTCCATTTGGATGTCAGAGCCTCCCGACGTTCGCGGAAATAAGTCCAGTCGTTTTCATCTGAACTTATCCACTTTTCTCCTCGTCCGCCTCAAGTCCATTCGTTAGCGGGAACATATCCAAGTTTTCGAAACCCCACATGAAATGGTACCTTTTCGAGAATCGAAGCTGCCATCGCCTCAACCCTTGACGGTTCCGCGAGTGCATGGAATTTCATCGCCTCAACCCTAATACCCACGATACTTCCTCGCACTTTTCTGAATCAGCTCGTGTATTTCGTCAGCATCAATAACGCTCATCATAGCATTCTGATCATCTACAAATCTTCGTGCGTCACGAGTCACATGGCCTGTAGTCACCAAGATCGATTTGTTGATTCGGTCAGAAGACTGAACACCAAACAAGGACCTGACGATGCTTACCCCAGCACTATTTCTTCTGCCGTACCTCTTGCATTCAATGTAAAAGACTATCGGCTTACCCATTTCGTACTTGGTAGCAATAATATCGCGGCCACCATCTCTTGTCGGCTGTGTCAGTTTTGTTTCAAATCCCTCATCCTGAAATAGGCGTTCGATAACCTCTTCAAATTCACGAGAGGATATATTGTAAATAAGCTCCCGGTCCTGAGCTATATCCATAATGAGTTGCTGTATACGAGAATACTCTGGATAGGCGTCATCCGGATCAAAATCATCACGGCTATAGACGACACCCATGTGAGGTTCTTCTTCGAAACGTCCACCAGCAATTTCGCAGTCTTCATAATTGAAGGCTCCTACTGGGTATTCATAGCCGGAAATTCTGAAAGAGATTTCATTGCCGCAATGGTCGCATTCAATATAGCCGTCGTGCCAGTATTCAATTTCTTCTCCCATTCCATTTTCGCCACGATCATATACGTTGGATTCAAAATCAAAATCCTCTTTGTGGATTCCAGTTACTTTTCCGCATCGGCCACAGCGAATGAAAACATCTTCTAAAAGCTCCATCATACAAACATCTCCGTATTCCAAACCAGATTAACCAGCTGCACAAGGAGCTGAAGCCGCTCTGTGATTTCTGCTTTACCAAACTGTGCATAAGGCTTGAAGCCCAGCCCTTTATCCGCTATGAACTTCTTGAACTTCGGGTTATTCTGGTATGCCTGATCACCAAGTGACTCGGTATAAATATTGCCCTCGTTGGAGCAATACTTCGAGAGTTTGTAATCGTATTTGGAATCATTCAGGCTGGCGTTGATGCTCTTATGCAGAAGCAGCAGTGCACCAAAACTATTTCTCCAACGCCTGAATTCTTCCTGATCAGCATATTCGCTGGTGAACCATTCGTAATGGTCCGTGATGATGTGCTCGATTTCAAACGGATTCTTTGTCTGCGTATTCATGTAATTGCAGTAGTTTGAAGCCACACCGGTCTGCTCCTCAATATAACTAGTGATGCGGGCAAGCATATTCTTGATGTACTTTTTAGTAAAGCTGTTCAAGCGCAATTCAGGAAGCGCTGCTGCCGGATCATAAGCGAGATTCTCGAATTGAGCCTTCAGACAAGCTTTCAGGTCCTCCACAGAGCAGCGACGGATATTTTTCGTTACGTTGAATACATAGTTCTTGATCGTGCTGTAGTCAACGGATTTGTAGTTTGTTACTCTGGCAGTAATCAGCAGGTCAATAAAGCGAGCAACCAGATTCATCTTTTCGATGATAACCGGCCATGTGTCTTCATAGCAGATAGGTGCCAGTAACAGCTGCGGCTGAAGCGTAAAATTGACCTGCGCATTGTAATAGATGTATTTTGTTTCTTCCGCGAAGGTGTTCTCTGCCTCGCGGATTTTTTTATACACATCGGCAAACTTCGAGAACTTCATGATAAACAGCTCAAAGTCATCCGTGGAAGAAAGGCCCAGTTTATCACGCTCATCGCGCACCCATTTATGGAAAGAGCCACCGATGATATCAAAATCCTGATTAACAGCACCGGCCTTGGTTTCACGAATAGTCTCAGCGTACTGTGCTCTCAGCCATGCCTTGATAAAGGTCTCATCACCCTTATCATCGTCCTTCTTAAGGGAAAGAACCTTGTCCTTCCATATATCGTTGAGCTTTTCACGTTTGGTATCATCTTTGATTTCTGACAACAGGTAACCCTTCAACATTTCAGTCGATGTCAAGCTAAGGCCACGGTCATTCATGGTCACGAAAACCTTATGTGCATCCTGCTCTGTTGTCGCCACGATCTCAATGAAGAATACCTTCTCGGCCAGCCAGTCACAGAAATGTAAAAGCATATCATCCGTAATATCATCGGCAGGAAAAACATCGATGATATCGTTGTATCGGCCATAAAGGTTTTTCACGGACTCTCCAACATCAGTGATATCGAACGGCTGATCATTGAAGATAGCGTTCATGCAATCTGACCGATCCTCAACATTGATGTTGAAGGACTTCGTGCCATAAGCCTCGGAGAAAATCATCTGCTCGATCATGCTATAGCTTTGACCAAGAGTGCGCAGCCGATTGTTGAGATACATCAGCAGAATGGTAAGCGAAGAAAATCTCTGCTGCCCGTCAATGATGGCATTCTCTCTTCCGGCAAGGACGATGGAGCCCATAAAATATGCGCCATAATCCTGAACCCTCTGACGGCTATCACCGGGAGCATAGTAATCCAAAAACTCCGACGTCAGGTCGTCGATCAATTCTTCGATATGCTTCCTCTGCCACATGTATTCACGCTGATAGTAGTGAATAGAATACTTTGTGTTCTGTAGCAGCTGCTTCAAACTCTTAGGAGAGCCTTCAATTTTTTTCATGTATTTCCTCCATATTTGCGTCTCTATAAAAGCTCTCGCGAATCACGGCAGAGCTCAAATCACCTAACATTGACGCAACTGATAGTTCATCGCTAAAATTGCTTGAATTTATCCCTTCACTATAGTTCTTAATTGAACCCCATCTTCAGTCTTCCAGCTGGTCAGTCCATTTGTGCTGCTTCCGGTCACAAAATTGGCTGCAGTGGAGGCACTTTTGAAAAGGACATCTTCTTTAACTACTCCATTAGCAACACACTTCTCTCGAAGAACCTCAATGGTTTTTGCTCCACGGAACTTTTCTGTATGGTGCACTTGACCAGAAACTCTTGATCCCTTTAAAACATTTAGTGCTCCTGTCGACTCATCAAAAATGCCTTTGGCATCGACATCACCGTTTCTTCGTTTTAAATATACCTTCATGCTTTTGACCTCCTTCGTTTACAGCTCGTTGCAATACGCATCAAGAGCGGCATAGTATTTTTGAATAACCGATAGATCTTTTGGTAACGGAACCTTGATGTTTTTAGCGAACGCAGAGAAAATCAGGTTCTTAATCCCGGTCGTATTATTTTCGAGATTGAAAAAATATCCTCTTGAATACAGAAGCAAGAGGTAATTATAGACATACTCAGCAAGTTCAGGGTTTTTTAGCCTAATAATCCTACAGAAGTTGGTGCACAGAACAGGCGAATCAATATCCTGCAGAATCTCGTCTGAGATGAAACAAATGCGTCCAGTCGATTGAATCGGACTGCCACTAGAAATCTCAACAATAATATCGTTTGCTTTGATGCCTTTTTCATCGATATGCTTTTTTTGAACGTATCTTACCGGTATATCTTCGTAATAAGATTTCTGTACATTAGGAATATCCGTTCCCCTAATACACCTTATAGCATGCGTGTATCGTCCTTCGCTCTCTTCCTTGCCCCATTCGCCTCCAAGTGTTTCATCTATTAGTTTCTCCAAAGGAACGAGATCCAACACATCGGGTATCTGGCCATACTCACTTTCGTACATACCATCATATTGAATTGGAAGGTCAAAATCTACGAACCATTTAATTAGGAGATTCCTTGCATAGGCACTTCTTGTGACTCGCAAAAGACCCGCCTGCTTTTGCCTGAGCTTCATGATTTCGGCCTCCATTGACAAAGAATAATCATGAAGAAGGGGATACTGCATTTCAAAATACAGCCCCGGTTTTATCATTTTTTCATTCGCTGTGATCTCTGATATGTCAACTTCAACGGAAAACTCAGGTATGCTTTCCCTATTAAGGATTGCCTCGATTATCTTTTTTTCGTCTTCTGAAGAAAGCACTGTTCGAGCATTATCATCGACCTTAATTGACTTACCCATTTTTGAGGCATCCACAAACATAACCTTATTATTGTCTCTGCTTTTATCGACAAAGAGAACTGAAACACTTGTATTTGTATTTGCAAATACGTTTGTCGGCATCTGCATTGCCGCAAACAGATAATGGTTGTCTATAATATAATCACGGATAGCTGTTTGTATATTCCCCGTATCAGTTAAAAAGCCGCTTGGAACCACAATAGCTGCCCTTGCTTTGTCTCCCAACGAATATAAAATATGCTGGAGAAACATTAGATAAATAGCCATAGACTTCTTATCTTTCTTGGGGATATTGGGAACCCCAGCCCAGAATCGTTCTTTGTACTTCTCTCCAGCCAGAGTGTCTCTATTATCACTGAAATCCATGTTAAATGGCGGATTGCTAACAATATAGTCAAACTTCATTAAGCCGTTCTTCTGCTTGTTCAAGTGCTCCGGCTGAAGAAGGGTATCCCCATGAACAACATTTCCGAGGGAGTGGGCCAGATTGTTGAGGATCAGATTGAGTCTCAAAAACTCATTCGATTTTTGAGAGATATCCTGTGTGTAAATCGTACAGTTATCCTCACCGATTTCATGTGCAAGCGCTAGGACAAGCGTACCTGATCCCGCTGCAGGATCATATACAGTAACATTCTGTGCCCCGTCCGGCACCATGATCTTGGCGATAATGCTGGCTATCGAATGTGGTGTATAGTACTCAGCGTACTTACCAAAATCTTTGTTATAATCTTTAATAAGATATTCAAAGACGGCTGCAAAGAAGTCATATTTTTGTGCAAAGGCTTCCGCAAAGCTAAAGGCAATCAGTTTATCAATGATTGCTCGGCAGAAGTCTGATCTCTTATTGGTTTCGGTAACAAACACCGAGATTGCGTCAAACAGTCTTATTTTATCTTCACTACCCGTCTTGACCGAAAACACGTCAATGTTAAAGTTAGCTATATCGATCAGCGTATCATCAAACAGTTCATTAAACTTGTCTGTGTTTTTTCGGTTAAACAGATAGGAAATAAAGTGCTCTTTCTTAAGCTGAGCAGTCGTTGGAGGAAGGCTGGCAAGAAGGAAGTCGTAACTGTCATCGTCCATTGCACTAAGATCAGCTTCAATATTAGTACTGTTTTTTAAGCTATCATCGGCTTGTCTGGCCTCGTACAAGAACTTGTCATTCAAGAATTTATATAGGAAAACCTCTGTGATAATTTTATATTCGCTACTTGCGTTGCCGAGGCCATAATTTGCACAGACTGTTTTTAGGTCATCAATCATTGCCTTGGTTCTTGTCATAATAATCTCTGTTTCCATATTAAGAAGCCCAGTTCCTTTCCGTAAAATATTCTTGTGCGATGCAAGCATCTATAAATTGAACTTGCTGCATATTAACTTTAGTGTTTCGCTTTCTGCAAGCAGAAATAATAGCAGGTTGTAGAGACCTGATGAAGAACGCCTGATTATCTAATACACTCTCGTTACGAGAAACAGTATCGTCCGCCTGCCTTTTGACATCCATCAGGATTGAATGAACCGTAATTGCATCTGCGATGGGTGGCGGATTACCCATTATCCGCTTATGTGTTCGCATATACTTAACATCGCCATCATATTTAGCGGCCAGCATTTGATCTTCGTGATTATGCTTTTCAGCTCTTTTTCTTAGGCCATCGAGTTCCTCTATTACGGCCTTCATTTCATCAGTAGTAAGTTCCTCTATATTTTTCTTTTTAAAGACACGTTTCAGTTCTTCGAGAAGAGATATGTACTCAGGATCTTTAGGATCAAGGCATCGATCCACGATCTCTCGTCGCGTTTTTTCGAGTGCATTTCTAAACGCATCTGCGATAACCAGTTCTTCTTCTTTTACCTTTCTGAACTGAAAACTGATTTGATCCAGAGCTGTATTCAAGACCCCAGACATATCCTCAGAGTTTTCGACATTCTGTTTGAAGTTGATAATATTTATCCTATTTGTCACCTCATTCAGCATCTGGATTGCCTTGCTCACATCAAAATGAACATATAAGTCATCATAGCCGAATAAGCGGATAAGATTATGCTGAACTTTATAATTTTCAAGCGCCTCCTTTAAATTGAGGAGAGTCTTTTTGTCATCAATACCATTAATTTGATTTATAAATTCAACGATGTTATCTGTGTCATATAGGAATAACTGGTTTTTTACATCCGTTAAATCCCGCTCAATCTCCTCATGGCTCTTAAAGATCTCGCTGTAATTCTCAACTTCATCGCCCAGTTCTGCTTGAAGTTCATCAAAGTATGCCTTATTTGTTTTATCAAATTCGTCTTTAATATTTGCAAAGTCAACGACAAACCCATAGTGATAATCTCTGTAAGGCCTATTAACCCTTGTTAGCGTTTGAAGCAGATTATGGGCCTTGATCATTCGTGCCAGATATTGCTTTTTTAGACGAGGAGCATCAAATCCAGTCAGCAACATATTATAGACAACAAGTATGTCAATTTTGCCTTTCTTGAAGTCCTCCTGAATATCCTTTCGGTCCTGCTTACTCCCTTCATCATGCAAAACGAGAGCATGAGAATAGGCATTTAATCTATCCAGCTGAGCGTTAACTTCTCGCGCTTGTTCTGAAGAATCACAAACGATCATCGCGCCAATTGAGCTATCCAAAACACTACGGCCTTTTTTATAATCATCTACGATGTAGTCGACCATCTCTTTAACAAACTTTGGATGGGAATATAAATCTTTTTTCTTGATGGAACCCATTTGGACTTCAAGATGTTCCAGTGTGGCGGCCATCTGTGTTCTATAAGTAATCTCTATCTCTTCGCGGATTAGCTTCAGCGTATATCCATCTGCAATTGATTGGTTATAATAATACTTGTGAATATACGGACCAAATACGTCTTTTGTGTTATATCCCTCTCCGATTAGCGGAGTGCCAGTCAGAGCGATCATAATAGCTTCTCGATCTGAGGCCATCAAATTTGCAAGAAATGAGCCTTTGGGATTGTAGCTCCGATGAGCTTCGTCCATAAAATAAACGCGCTGAACATTGACATTATAATCTGCCTTTTTTGTCACCGATTCCGCAGAAAATTTCTGGATATTTACGACGGTAAAGGCAATCTTCCCACTTTTATCAGCTTCGCCTATGGAGGAAATATTTGTGACAAAGTCCTCCTTTGAATCGACAGTGATCACCTTCAATCCGCGTGCCTCAAACTCTGCTTTTGCCTGAGAAGCAAGATCGATCCGGTCAACTATGAAGTAGAACTTCGCTATTTTACCTTGCTTTTGAAAGTAATCCCGCAGATAAAGCACATTTGAATAAGCAAGAGCTGTCTTCCCGCTACCCTGTGTGTGCCAAATGATACCTTTCTTAATACCCTCGTCGAGGCGATCTCGGATGGCCATAGTAGCAAACATTTGCGGGTAACGCATGATGTGTTTTTCTATGTGACGTATACCGTTTTTGTCGGTTGTTTCCTTATAACAAATTCCATATTGCAAAAGAAACATTATCCGTTCCTTTGCATATAAAGAAGTCACGATTCGATTTGTTGGAGAATCTTCGCTAATAGAAGAATTGTATTCCAGCGTGCCTTTGATTGAGAGAAGATTTGTATCCTTTAAGATATAGAGCTCCGTTTCATCATCTATAGGCAATAGAGATCGACTCAATTCCTCCTTACGCTGCTCTCTAAACTTACTGAAGAACATTTTTCCGTAATTGCTGGACGCATAGAATGCACCTTGTATTGGTTCAATGTCGGTATCGTCGTACTCATTATTGTTGGAGAACACGGTGTATTGAGTGATGTTTACATACCTTCTATAGATCCGGTTTGAAAACCGACGCGTCATTCTCTCGCGTTCCACCAATATGCCTTCGCGGTTATTCTGTCTTTTTACTTCCACAAAAGACAGCGGCATACCATTGATCAAGATGGTAATATCAGGTCTGAAATTGTCATCGCCATTCTCATAAGGAAGCTCCGTTACGACAACATACGAATTATTTGTGATATCAGAGAAATCAACGAGGCGGAGGCCATTAATCCCGTCCTTTAAAAGACTAAAAAAGGCTTTGCCCAGATCATCATTATCGAGTTTGATTTTTAGCTCATTAATTACCTTAAGAGACTCTTCCTGCGATAAAGAAACTCCGTTGATCTTGTTCAGGGCTTCTAAAAATTGCGCATAGAAAATATTCGTGTCTTCGTCATAATCAACGCCACGATTTTTTCCTTTGAGGGACATATATTCATATCCAAGTCTCGTGAAATGCACGAGCGCCGGTATTTTAACCCTTGAATCCTCCGGTCTGCCCATGATCAAATCCTCCTTTAGTTACGCTGCATATTCACCGTCCATAGGACCTTTTTATTCATCATCGACCATTTCCATTATGTCACTGACATCGCATTGCAAAGCTATACAGATTTTTTTTATAATCTCTGTGTTTACGTTTTCGTTCTTACCGAGCTTCGTCACGGATGCCGCACTGATCCCAGCTACATGCTGTAAATCTTTTTTCTTCATATCTTTATCAATTAACAGCTTCCATAATTTTTTGTAACTAATGGCCATGTGTCAACCTCCATTTTCTGCCAAAATGTCTACACATAAACTTCGGCTTTCCCATTATATCACATCTCTCATCAAAATCCAAGATTTTATCCTGCGTTTGCAGGAATAATTATCGTTTTCCCTTGAATTTTGTAGCTCAATCTGCTATAATGTTAGAGATAGTTGGTTTCTCAGCCGATTTTTTACTAAGGAGGCGTGTCGTTCATGATCTTTATAAGCGGTGTCCACAGCGTGGGAAAGTCATACTTCTGTGATATGGTTAAAACGGAAACTGGCATAGAGTCATACTCCGCCAGTACGTTGATAACGCAGAAGAAGCATTCCGGATTTTCCAAGGACAAGCTCATACCTGATATCGACGACAACCAGCAATACCTCCTTCAGGCAGTCAGTGAGTTAAGAGACTTCGGGGAAAACTTTATTCTGGATGGGCACTTCTGCTTATTGAATGCGTCCGGAGAAATTACTCGGATTCCATATGACACCTTCACTGCCCTGAAACCGGAGGCGATTATCTTGTTAATGGAGAGGTCCGAGGTTATTGCTGCCCGACGTAAGAAGCGCGACGGGATTGAAGTCTCTGTTCAAGACATTGAGGATTTTCAACAGGAAGAAAGCGCCTACGCAAAAGAAGTCGCTGCTGATATCGGCGCGAGGCTCTTTATCTCTGGTGGTTCCGGAGACCTTGCGAGGGCAATTGATTTTATAAAGTCACTTTAAGGAGGAGCTGTTCATGGCAGGCAATTTTTCTCTCAAAAAATTCACTGATATTGACCTAAACGATCCCTTCTTTGATTCTTTGAAGGCAGACTACCCGGTAGGCGGCAAAGTAAAGCCATTTGAGGTATGGTTCCCTGAAAAAGCTCAGGAAGGTCGCACAGCCTTAGTATTCGATGACGAAAACGGTCTCGGTGCCTTTGTATGCATAAAAGATGAGACCGAGAATATTGTTCTCACTGATTCTACTTTACCCAAAAAGACTCGTTGTAAAATCACTACTATCAAGATTGCAGAGCGTTTTCGCGGTCAACGTCTTGGTGAAGGTGCTATTGGTCTTGTCCTTTGGAAGTGGAAGGATCTGGGCCGGGAAGATATCTACGTAACCGTATTTGATAAGCATGACCTTCTGATCGCCCAGCTCACCAAGTTTGGATTCATCAAGGTTGGATATAACCCTAATGGCGAAGGAGTATATCTCCGCAGCCGCAGCGACGTGGACTATAGCGATCCATACAAGTCATTTCCATTTATCAATCCCGACTTTAAAAATGCAGGATATCTGTGCGTAAATGATTTTTATCACGATACCCTCTTCCCATATTCTGAGCTGAAGAATACCCTACAGACTTCCGTTGCTCTGAATGTAAGGAATGGACTCAGCAAAATCTATGTTGGAGCGCAGTACACAGTGCCACCATATAAAGTTGGTGAACCGATCTTCATATACCGGATTCATAATGGAGCGGGAACTAAGCGTTACAAATCCTGCTTGACCTCATTCTGCATAGTGACTAACGTTATAGCCGTAAAACGGAGCGGAACTCATCTCATGACGTTCGACGAGCTTCTCACCAAGATCGGCAATAAGTCTGTTTACGATGAAAGCGAGCTCCAGACAAAATATAATAACGATAAGAATATGTTCGTCGTAGAGATGCTTTATTACGGCTATTTTGGCGAAGGCCATAATATCAATATGGACACCCTCGAAACTAAAGGCTACTGGAGCAGCAGCCACGGAGGGATATACCCGGCATTGATCAGGCTTACCCCCGGCGAATTCAAAGAAATATTACGGGAGGGCAACGTCGATGTCGACAATGTTATTATCGATTAAACCTAAATATGCTAAGGTAATACTGGAAGGCAAGAAACAATACGAATTTCGGAAGAGCAAACCCAAGGATGGCGTGGACCGCATCATCTTTTATGCCTCATCCCCTCAGAAGCAAGTGGTCGGTGAAGCTACCATAGATGAAATTCTGGAGGGCACGCCAAAAGAGATATGGGAAATTGCAAAGACAGCAGCAGGTATAACAAAAAAATTTTACTTCTCCTACTATGCGGGAAAGGATAAAGCCACTGCTTACAAGATCAAAGACGTAATAATATACGATACTCCCAAGGAACTCTCCGATTATGGGATTAACCAAGCACCTCAGTCATTTGTATATCTGGATTAGTTTAGGAGCCACGTTGTGAAAAGCAGCGTGGCTTTATCTGGAAGGAGCTCTCGGAAGGATACAAAACCCTTCTGAAAACGCTGCAGACGGCAACATCCATCACAGATGCTTCCACGGCAGTGCTGACGCAGTATGGGCGTCCCGCAGATCAGGGTGCCTCCGTTCAGGCAAAGCGTGCCGGATATGGACAAACTTACTACGATAAGTATGCCGGCATTGTTTATCCGGAGAAGCTCA
>ULNJ01021739.1_pt1 | contig 17232 bp, 15 predicted proteins | sample 1951891 | NCBI WGS metagenome assembly ULNJ01 (sample SAMEA4835574, study PRJEB28245) | human gut metagenome | biome: gut microbiome; material: fecal sample | place: Denmark | collected 2008 | reverse complement strand
TCAGCCTAAAGGTAAGAAAACTTGCAGATTTATTAAAGACTTTTATAAATTAAATTACTGAGTACCAATAGATAAGTACATCTTTAAGGGACGACTACTTACCCTCCGGCACCCTTTGTAATGAGAAGTATCCTTCTGCATCGCTGGAAGCGCGCATTACCGTGCCGGCTGAATCGTTTGTAATGCCAACGTTCACACCAGGCAGACCTCCTCCGTCGCTGTCAATGATATGCTCTGACAAGATATACCGGTTATTTTGTGAATAGCTCAATACACTTATCATCAGTAATACAAGCATTGCAAAGTGTCGTCTTAACTCCATAGTTTCCTGATTTTATAAGTATCTCACTGCACTTTAAAATCTTTCATCAATAGAACGATTGCTCTTTTGCCGATATTTCTTTTGAATATCCTTTCCGAAAGAATAGGAAACGCCGACCATGAATCCAATATGCTGAAAGTCATTATCATAATAACGAATCATTCCAGAGCCACCGTCACAAAATCCTTTCTGGTGATTTGCAAGCAAATTGAATATCCCGGCTCGAAGATTGACTTTATCATGGACGCACTGCAAATTGAACTGCACATTCACATTATAATATGAATTCCCGGTAGATACTGACATCTTCTCCTTTCCACAATATGTTCCGTTTAGAGATACCGAAGCCTTTTTCGAGCTGTTAAGATAGAAACGCGCCATAGCATATAAAAAAGTTAACAGACCGCCTTCGTTATCCTGAGGCAATTCGTTATTTACATATGTCCTCATATATCCAAGCTCTCCAACACATTCAAAATACAGCCACTTCAAACCATTATAAGAAAGAATGGGATTGATACACCAATAATCTTGATTCAGCGCATTATACCATTTCGTATTCGCTATAGTAGTCTTCCCGTCCATCAAAGTCACTTGCTTTATGATGTCCTTGCTATGGGCATACCGTAAAATAGTAGATAACTCAAACCCACTCCAAGATTGATTCAATGTAAGGGTCACGTTATTGATATAACTCGGAAGTAAGTCTGGATTGCCGGAACTCGTGCTGTACAAATTCTCCCACAGCGTGAAGGGATTGACTGCACGAAGCCAAGGACGATCAATACCACTATAAGTACCTAAGTCCAAACTTGATCCGCTATTCAAACGATACATCACATGCGCGTTGGGAAACCATCTGTCATAATTTGAATTCTTCGTATGATAGTCATTATCTTTCAATACGGCATGGGTATATTCATAACGGAGTCCAAATACAAACTCCCACCGATTGAGCGTCTTCCTCAAATCAATGTATCCCGCATAGATATTCTCGCCATATTGGGATGTATCGTATTGATCATGAAGAGAAGTATTCTGATACGACAACGTATTCTTAGTGGTAGTCAAAGATAACTGGGCACCGACTGCCATGGATATCTGAGCAGGCAGCACCGTTGAATAGTCCATTTTTCCGCTCACCCCGTGAAGCCTACTACGTGTTAAATTCAAAAAGCTCTCACGTTCACTTCCGTCCTGATCAACACACTGAAAGTCATAGTCTCTTTTATCAAAATAACGGAACATATCGAGTGAAATGGATAATTTGCGGGTTTCTGTCCACTGACGGTCTGCATAGAAATTTAGATTGAACTTTGTCAACGGGTTACAAACATCTGATTTGGAATTGAGGATCTCGATACTCTCAAAAGAATCGTTAGAAAACGAATTTGTCAGACTGCTTGTTCCTGTATCCGTATGATCCCCCAACAATGTCACATCCACACCTATCGTCGACAAGCTGTCCACTGCATAATCAACTGACATGTCTAACGAATAATTATTAACCGACGGATCAGTCAGGACCGTTTCCTTCCTCGTCAGATCCGGATATTCATAGTTTGATACAGCATTAAACTTCTTGCCGCCATAATCCCACGAGGCATTGACGCTTGAGGTGATTTTTCCCAAATTATATCGCATATTACCACTAAACTCGTTCTTTAGCTTCTGATTATAACGAACACCTTCATCCAAAGTACCTCCAAAATAGCCAAATTGACGTTCGGTGATGATATTCAGGATACTGGCATTATTGGAAGCCTCATATTTCGCACCAGGATCCTTGACAATTTCTACTTTTAGCACGTTAGATGCCGGATAGGACCTTAATAGCTTGGGCAAGTCGGAGGAAGATACATTTTTCATTCGACCATTCAGCATCAAACGGACACTTCCTTTCCCAATGATAGAAATCTGATCATCAGAGACAATGACACCGGGAACATCACCCAACAATTCAAGCAGATTCGATTTTCCTTTACGCAATTCCCTTACATCGACAACGTATGAACCTGCATGATACTTGACGTATTTTCTATGTCCCTTGACCACTACATCTTGTATTTCAACACTATCATTCACAACATCCCTTATTTGAGCAGATACATATCCTGGAAAATAAAAGACTAAAAACAAAATACAAACTCCGACAGTTTTCATACATAAATCTTTTGATTAATATTTCTTGGAGCTTTTGAACATCTTGGATCTGGATAATCCCAATTCTCATCTCCATATACCTTTAAAATATTAGGTATGCAACAATTCATATATTTTTTACATTGCTTGAATATGTCACAATGTCTACATGCACTCTTTATAGAGTACTCCGTTTGCTTCATATGAGCTAACGACAAAGCCCTGTCCGAATTCCAAATTTCCGCCAGACTATTGATCGTTAAATCCCCTATGATAAAGGCCCTCTTCCAATATAATTGTTCGCAAATAGTAACTTTGCCATCAGGAAGAATAAAACAATGGGTACTATTGGCTGTGCATCGACCTCCTCTGAAGCCTGAGCTACCCACATCTGACTTAAAAAAATCCGTTTCACGACCTGGACTCCATTGAATATCAAAAGGACTATCCTTCCGAACTTTCATTACCCATTTTTCCAATTCTTTTATTGTTTCTTTATTAACTAAAATATCCTCAAAATTATTTTTACTATACAATGACTTAAATGCGACTCTAACCTCCCATCTTTTAATATTCTTACAACGCAAAATAAATTGATAAATCTTTTCAAGCTCTGAAATTGTTCCATTAAACCTAGTAAGCACTGTTGCTATTTGGAAAGGCATAGCTGAATCTATTTTTATTAGGCTATCCTTAATTCGTGAAGCATAATTCTCTATATGTCCTACTATTAAATCTAATGTGCTTTGGTTCAAAGAATCTAACGAAACCTGTAAACCTATTCCATAAGGTTTAATAAACTCTATATCCGATTCGGTTATAGGATACTTTGTTGATATTATAGCTGGTTTATATTTATAATCAGCCAAGAGTTTCAAAAGTTTTTTCCAATGAGGATATAAAAAGAATTCTCCTCCGTCTAAATTGAACTCTTCTACATTTAACTGACGTGCGTCTGCAACAATATGTTTCAAATTTTCAAAACTCATTTGAGCGCAATGAGTAGAACGATCAGCATAGCAATATATACAATTCGTAAGACATTTATTGTTAATCATAAATGTTACACCTAATGGAGCTTTTTTCATACGTATTGTATCAATATCAACTTGCGAATATAAAAACATATCTGGATTATATTCTCGCTCACTATAGACGCTATCATATTCTTTTATAAGGATATTCTTTGGGAATGAATTTATATTACCGTCGTAACTGATATTTATAATATGATCATTCTCAAGAAAAAGAGAGACGAGTTTTTTTGTGTATTCTATTTCAAAATCATAGAAATATGCAATTTTTAAAATAGCCGCTTCTAAATCAATTGGCTTAGAAAAGAATGAAAACATCATTGCATATATTGGATGGTTATATGATAACCAATCTTCATTCACTTCTACATTTGACTTGTTTGTTAAATGTGTAGTGATTATCGTTCTATCTATATCGTGGTGCAGAATATAGAAATGATTAAAGACATACTTCATGAATATTTAGTTTTACTTTCGTTTCGTAATGGGTCTTTTTGAGATAAAGCTATAACACCTTACTCAAAAAGACCCTATTAATTCATTAGACCGATAATTTCTCAAGCAATATGGTAACGACAAACACCATCACCACTGGTACAACTCGATGAAGCTGCATGTGTATTAGTAGAACAAGCCTGACTATCACAAGCATGCACATTTACTGTACTTCCATTACTAATAAATTCCTCTCCTCCAACCAAATTAATAAGCTGTTCTTTGTTAATTGGTTCATTTGCAATTTCTGAAAATTTTTTCATAACTATAAATTTACTATAACCGTTTTAAATTAGTATACGCACCGATTTTCGGATACGCACCTTTTTAACAGTTTGGTCTGCATTATGCATATTATTGTCGACTTTAATATGTATATTGTTGCACAGATAAATTCTGTCCTTTCAGTCCTTTGTCTTTGGTCCTATGGCTAATATCTCAGATAAAACGTCTGAATAGTCATCCGATAGGTATCGGCTGGATGGCAGAGCACCTTCCGGCGATCAAGCTATCGCTTTCTGTGAGCTTTTATCTTTTTGCCAAGACAAAAGTAGAAAAAAGTAGAAGTACGGCCAAAGAATTTACTTCACTTTAGTTCACAGATTTATTATACACTGATATTCAGCAGATTACAAGTGTGAATTCAAGATTAGCCGGATGGCGTGTCCGCCCCAAAAAGGGCATGCCGGAGGGACTCGTCATGGCGCGTTCGAAAATATCCCGGCCGATGATCCCATACGATCAACCCTTACGACATATAAAAAACACACCGCCTTGCCGGAGAGGCAGGCGGTGTGTTAAAATAATAGGTGAGATAAGCAATGAAGTGAACATTACCGACACGACCGGTTTACAGACCGCACCAACGGGCGGACTCCCAGCCACCGGCGGCACAGTTAGCTGTCCTTCTATTACTATTGAGCCTTAAAAAATCCTCACAGCCTGAATATCAACGAGAACAACTGTTTACCATCTATATCGACAAGCCAGAGGCACAACCCGAGCATCACGCATACAGCCACGATGACAACAGTTCCCAGCCTCACCAGTCTTGGAGGTATCGTGCCTATGACATGGCGCATCTTCTCACTCCGCAATTCAATCTCATCCTTTTTGTCCATTGCTTTATCGTTTTTATGTCTCATGTTCTCCATTTCTCTGTCCGGCACATATCTTGACCGTCTTAACTGCCCAGCTCGAGCTGGTTCTTCACGAGATGGTAGTATGCGCCGTGCTTTGCCGTCAGCGTCTCATGGTTGCCTGTCTCGACCACTTTCCCGTGGTCGATGACGACAATCCGGTCGGCATTCCTCACGGTACTCAGGCGATGGGCGACGATGACGACGGTCTTGCCGCGGTAGAAGCTGTCGAGGTTATCGACGATCCTTCTCTCGTTGTTGGCATCGAGCGAGTTGGTCGCCTCATCCAGAAAGATGAAGTCGGGATTCTTATACACAGCCCTGGCTATCAGGATGCGCTGTTTCTGTCCCTGGCTCAGGCCGTTGCCGTCATGGCCGATCTTCGTATCGAACCTCAGTGGAAGGCCCGTTACATAGTCTTTTATGCAGGCCGTCTCCGCAGCCTGCGCCATGCGCTCCTTGTCTATGTCGTTGTCATCGACCGCAATATTCCTCGCTATCGACTCCGAGAATATGACGCCGTCCTGCATCACCACGCCACACCGCCTGCGCCATTCGTCAAGGTTGAGCCTTGCCATGTCGGTACCGCCGACAGTGATGTGTCCCTCACTCACGGGATAATAGCCCAGCATCAGCTTCACCAGCGTCGTCTTGCCGCTCCCTGAGGCGCCCACGATGGCTGTCACCTTCCCTGCGGGTATCTCCATGTCCACGCCGTCGATCGTCTTCCACGGCGAGTGGGGATCATACTTGAAGCTGATGTTCTCCAGCCTTATCGTTTGCGGACCGGCCGGCAGTGTCAGGTCGTGGCCGCCGGCGTTCTCGTCCTTTTTCTTGTGTATCTCATTGATGCGCTCAAGGCTTATCTTCACATCCTGCAGCGAATAGAAAAAATTCATCAGCTGGTCTACGGGACCATTCAGCTGGCCTATTATATATTGTACGGCCAGCATCATTCCAAGCGTCAGGTCACCGTGGATTACCGCCGTTGCCGACACCACCGTTATGACAATATTCTTCAGCTCGTTGATGAATATGCTGCCCGCCTCCTGAGTCTGCTGCAGCTTCAGGCTCTTCATCTGAACACCGAAGAGGTCGGCCTGTGTGTCCTCCCATTCCCAACGGCGGCGACGGCGGCAGTCCTGCAGCTTGATCTCCTGCATCGACGTGATAAACTCATAGGTCTTGTTGTTGTTGACGGCCTGCTGTTCAAACAGCTCATAGTCGAGCACCTTACGCCGTCTGAGAAAGGCTGTCACCCACAGCGCGTAAACGGCGCTGCCCGCCATAAAGATGACGAATATCATGGTGTTGTACATCAGCAGCACCACACCGAACACAATGAGGCTGAGCATCGAGAACGCCACGCCCAGCGTCTGCCCCGTCAGGAAGCTGTTCACCCTCGCATGGTCGTTCATCCTCTGCATCAGGTCGCCCATGAGCCTGGTGTCGAAAAACGACATCGGCAGCCTCAGCAGCTTGATGAAGAAGTCGCTCACCAGGGAGATGTTCACCCGCATACTGATGTGCAGCAACAGCCACCGGCGTATGAAGTCGAGGGCCGTGCGGCTCACCGTCAGCATCAGCTGCCCCAACAGCACAAGCCACACAAAGCCGATGTCCCGGTTTTTTATGCCTACATCAACGATTGCCTGCGTCAGGAACGGCAACACCAATTGCAGCAGACAGCCGAGGGCGAGGCCGATGACGATCTGGCCGAAGTACCGCCTGTACTTCTTCAGATAGCCGAACAGGAAACGGAAAGAGCGGCTCTCGCCGCTGTCGCCGGAATGTCTCATGCGCTCATAAAACGCAGGAGTGGTCTCCAGCAGCATCGCCACGCCCCGGTCCTCACCGGCAGAGCGCATGCTGACCCAGCTTTCACGCATCTCCCTTTCCGAACGCGTCAGGAGGCCCTTGCCGGGATCGGCGATATAATACTTTCTGCCGCTCTTGCCTATGCGGTACAGCACCACAAAGTGGTTCTGGTTCCAGTGCAGGATGCAGGGCAGGGGCACCGTGCGCAGCTGCTCCAGTCCCAACCGTCCGCAGACCGTATCCAGACCCAGGCGTTCAGCCGCCTCGCTCATGCCCAGCAACGACACACCCTCATGGGTGGCAAAACACAGATGCGACAGATATTCCGAACTGTATTCCGCCCCATAGTACCGACACACCATGCGCAGGCATGCGATGCCGCACTCCATGGAGTCGTGCTGACGGTAGACCTTGAATTTCCTTATCATTTGCTTCTATTTCAGTACGCTTGTCTTTGTGCTCTCCCATTATTGGTTATGTCCCTGTCGGTAAGCCATATATGCCTCACGCCGACAAGAAACGGTCTTTAATGGGCACAACTATTCCTTCACCCTCATATCCAAAGCCTTTTCCCGTCTACGCATAATATTATTGTTCATATCTATTTTGCGTTTATCGTTCTTACGCAAAGTCCACTTGAAAGACACGAATGGGCGGAAAGTTTTTGCTTCTGAAGATGTTCTCATTTGATAACCGTCAGATTCTGTTAGCGTCTTAATCCTGACATTACCCATCCAATCCTCCAATCCGAGAGTTAATTGAGCTTGACGTGAAAATCTGTATGTCAGTGAAAAAGTGCTTGAAACAGGTCTATCATAACGGGTGCGAGATATGGATGTATAATCATAATTCATATAAACAACCATTGCCGAGACATTGAACTTGCCGATATCATAACTGCATGATCCCACCAACTGGAAATATTTCTTTGCAGGCTGTTCCATAAAATAACAGACGTTGTGCGAGGCATGGAGCAGGACATTCAGATTACGACCGTTATACATGGTCATCAAAGACGCTGACAAGAAATGATAATAGCCATTGTTGATGAAAGTCTTGTTGAACACGCCTTTATCCATAAAGGCATAATCGTTTATAATGTCTTTTGTCAGAGTGTAGTCTGTCCGAGCTGTAACATAAAATCTGTTTTTAAAGTTTATTGAGTATTGCAACCCTATCGTGTGATTTGTCTGCGGTGTCAATAGAGGATTTCCGTAACTAATTCTTATTGAATCTATTGTCGTGACATACGGATTCAGCATGGATATGGAAGGCTTCTTATCATCGATTTTATAAGAAAGAAGCAACGAGCCGTATTTCTTCAGATCATACCCGACGCTTGCCGACACACGCGGACAAAAATAGCGGTTGAATATCTTATCCGACCAACTCCATACTCCGTCAATGCCTCCGGAAAGCATATACTTCAGTCGGTTAAGCGAGCCTGACAAACCCATATAAACGTATTCCTCCACCTGCCGATGCAGAAAGTCTACCCCATGACTATCATTTTGACCGACATTCTCTCTGACATATTCCGTAGAATTGCCAACCGAGAAATTCATTTTGCTGTTTATATGCCAGACATAGTCCGTTGTCTGTGAAAAGCGATTGCGTCTTGTGTCGTAGTCATATAGATCATGCCATCCGTCATTTCCATACCATTGTGACACATTATTATATAGATTGTTAAAATTATGGGAATATGCCAGATATGTCTCTATATCAGCCTTGGAGTTGAATGTATGCTTGTAATACAACGTACCGGTGAGAATTCTGGACAACTGTTTCTGCCTGCTCGAATTTGAATAGGACTCATTGCCTGAGGCATTGGCAAAAGAACCGTCTCCGCAAGAGTTCAGCTTAAGCCGTTCTATCCCGCCTTGGAAATAAACTGCGAGATTGTCATTATCGGAAGCCTTATATTTTAGCAATGCGGAGTAATCGACCTTGCGCGAGCCAACCTTTATATCTGTCATCTCCGTTCTTGTGAAATCTGCCGACTGGCTTTCCATATTACCGTCAGTACTGTTATTGTGTGTATAAGATGGCGTCACGCTGCCAAACAGAGATAATTTGGGGCTGCCGACCTCAAACTGTATGCCGACATTCCCACCGTATGTCGGCATATCATTCCTTATGTCGGACTCTACGAATGTGTAGGTCCCCGCATCGGATTTCAAGTGTATATTTAATATCTTGCCTATATTGCCGCCTATATATTTTGCCTCTATGACATCCTGTACTTCTACTGACTCAATTTGTGACGGTGAGATCGGGGCTATGCCTGAGTTGACCTTCACTCCGTCAATCAGTATCAACAAGCCCTTCCCGTCTGCTGACTTTATCGTATTATTGACGTCGTCACTTACCATTCCCGGTATTTCTTTTAATGCCGTAAATGGGTTATAACTGTTTTTTGCCTTTGCCGACAAATAATAGATGTGACCGGTGGCGGTACTTTGTGAAGGGCGACTCGCGGAGACTGTTACCTCTTTTAGGTTCAAAGTATCCTCTTTCAGGGTGAAAAATTCAAATCCGTCACTCCCGACGGTAATTTTCTCACGCAGTGTTTTATATCCCATACATGAGATTACTACCTCATAACGTTGAGGAGAAACACCATTTATAGTAAACGTTCCTGTCTCTTTTGTATTGTAAACAGCCACTACGTTGCTATCGGACTGCAATACTACCTGTGCATTTTTAATGATATGTTTAGTCGTATCTGTAACGATACCCAAAAATTGGTCTTGGGCACTTAAGTCTAACGCTTTTAAAAAGTATAAAACTAAAACTAAAACTACATATTTATACATACTTCTATGCCCTAACTTAATAGATAATAGATATAAGAGGGGTAAAAAGTTAATATAACTCAAATGATCTGTTTGTTATACAGAATGAACAGATAAATATTGAAAAGTAACTCTTTAATATCCGTCTTTAAATTCTGAGTTTTTGATTGACTGATTTTACCCCTCACATATTTGCAAAAAGTTTATCGTTCCTGTCTATCTACAATAACCCTTCCGTCATCTTTTATTGTTGTCGTTATAATCACGATTTTACCATCTGGATAGTAAATTATCTTTGATTGAACGAGATCTTTACCTCCTACGACTTGTAACATCTCAGAAATGTCAAATCGCTCTACTAAACTTAAACTCTTCTTTTCCATTTTTTTTGAGTATTTGGTTAATATTAAATTACTTTACTACCTCGAATTATATCGTTTTCGAGAAGGTCCGCCTTTTAACAGTCTGGTCTGCATCATGCATATTATTGTCGACTTTAATATGTATATCTGTTGCACAGATAAATTCTGTCTATTCTGCCCTTTGGCTTATTTGTTCCTATGGCTAACGCTTCGGACAAAACGTCTTAATAGTCACCCAATAGGTATCGGCTGTAATGGCAGGGCACTTTCCCACGATAAAGCTATCGTCTTCTTTGTGCCTTTTATCTTTTTGCCAAGACAAAAGTACGAAAAAGTAAAAATACGACCAAAGAATTTACTTCACTTTAGTTCACAGATTTATCATGCGTTGATTTCCAACAGATTACAAGCACGATACTGAAATCGATCAACGATTACTCCTTCATCCTCATATATTTTTCTCATGCCTGCGGGAATTTTCAAGCTTTGGTACGGATGCCGGAGATAAAAGCCATCAGAAGGCATAGTCAGCCTGTCACCGGGCACAAAATCGCATTTATATGAAACAGCGATCATTTATATTTCCTGATAGCCTGCATCGCACTATGCCATGACAATCCCGGCCGTCATGCCCGGGCAAAGGAGCATAACGGCAAGGATAGGGATCATCATTTCTTCTCATGATCCCGATGAACATAGATTTATGGATTGTTGTGTTGATCATATCCTGATGAAGGATGCGCCGGCCCGCGGGACATAGCTCCGCCGGATCACGGAACATGCAAGAAAATACGAATCCCGTTTTCCTCATATTCGTCATTCTTTGGTCTGTGCAAAAGTATCAAAAAGTGAAAATATAGCCAAAGATTTCACTTCACTTTACTTCACAGATTTATAAATCACGGATTGATCATAGCACTGAATGCCACATTCTTGAATGAGGAAGCAAGGAACTGAAGCCATTCCGTCCTACAATCGGGTATTCCCGATCCTCTCCTCCATCAAGAAGCCATACAAGCGCCTCGCGCTGTGTATGGCTAACCTATATAACATTTACAAACGAGGACTGATGGAACAACTGTTACAAATTGTAAAAGCCGGATGATGACATATATTATTTTTTCATTAGATCTCCGACCAATACAAAATCATCTGTTTCAAGTCTGATAGTATAGCTGCCGCTATCCAAATCGCCTATATAACAAAGATTTTCCCCCTTAGCCACAATTTGTATATATTCGTCTTTTACTACCACTCCTTGCATATTCGTAATTATGATGTGCGCCTTATCATAATCGACATACTCCGATCTGACCCGGATATATTCCTCTGACTGGTAGAGTTGAGGAACGTAAATCGGCGAACGTTTTTTTCTTCTTCATATCAAATTCGTTACAAACAATTTCCTCCCAATCAAAACAGGAAGCCGGCTCCTCCTGCGCATTTGTGGAAACAATGTTCGTAAGCAAGATTAAAAACATCAACAATGCTTTTTTCATATTCTGTTTTTTATATTAAAAGTGAATCTTCAACATATCATCATCCGCTAAAAATCCCTGATGAAGAGATCCAGGTCTTTAGATCCGCCCTTCTTGTGGAAGATCCTGGCATACAGCCGCGTCTTGGCCATGCTCAACGAGTTGAACTGGTACGCCGAGATGCGGCAGATCTCCTTCGGAGACAGGCCGGCCTTCACCATGCAGCAGATCCACAACTCGTTCTCCGTGACGGCGGGATAGAGATCACGCAGACGCACCGTGAAGTTGTCGTAAGCACGGTTCAGAGCCTCCTCCAGCCTGTGATAGTCGGACGGGGAGGGAACAGAGACGCCGTCGTGATAGAGACGGTACACCTCCGTTTCCGACAGATCGGCCACCAGTAGCTCGCGGTGCCTCTCCCTGAAGCGCATCTGCTCGTTCTGGCCCGCCAGCATCGCAGCCTCCGTGCGCATCAGCGAACGGCGCACCGACGTGAGACGCTCGTTGGACGAGGACAGCTCCGACTCCAGCTCGGCGATGCGGGCCTCGTTGCGCCGCCTGAGCTCCTCGCTCTCACGGTGGCGGCGGAGATAATCCCCGATGCGGGCCTGCTGGCGGCGGACGCGCCGGCGCATGTTGACATAATACCTGACCAGGAAGAACACGGTGACGGCCACCACGAAGACGGCAACGGACAGCAACACCGTCAGCCGCGCCCTCGATTCAGCCAGGACCGTGTTCTGATGCTCGATGTCAAGGTTCCTCTCCACCTGAGCCAACAGGTCGGACGTCTCCCTGCGGTTGATGGAATCGACGGAGTCGGTATAGGCGGCATACTTCTCGTAATACCCGATGGCATCCGCACGACGGCCCAGCATCGCCAACATTCTCGCCTGCTCTAAAGAAGCAGTTTTCTTTATAGGAATATCACAATAAGACATCCCCCGCCGATTATTCGCCAAGGCGGAATCCAACCGGCCTATTCTTTTAAAATAGTTAGCCCATATAAAATAATGGGTTGAGATGTCCTGATCTTCTGTCCCCAAGAAAGGGGTCTGCAATGCCTGATAGGCTTCTGTGAGCCTTCCGATCTCAAGATAGACGGCGGCCAGCTCCTCCATGACCATGTTGTAAAGATCGGCATTGTGCAGGGCCTTCGCCCTGTCGGCGGCCTGCCGGTAATAAGATATGCCCCGCTCGCTTTGCTTAAGCCTAAAATATGAACGTCCGATGTCACGTAACGAATAGAGCGCTATCGAAGGGACATCGGCCTTCCGGGCATAGCCGTAGGACAACAGGTTGTAGTGCAGGGCGTCCCTGTCCAGCTTCTTCTCCTCGTATATGTCTCCGGCCCATGTGGCCGCCAGCGCCTTATAGCGGCTGATGACGGGGTCGCCCGAGCCTTCTACCGCAAGCGCCTTGTCGAAGGAGACAAGGGCATGACCCGAGAGATGCATGTCGCAATACACACGGCCGAGAAGGTAATGCGCCCGGACACGGCGACGCCCGCTGCCGGAGGCATCGTAATACTCTGCAGCGGCCCGGATGGCCGAGTCGGACACATGCGTCACATAGCACTTGTCCTCTGCCTCGGTGCGGGAGAGGACATACCACATGTGTACTGACTTGCCCGAACGGCTGAACTGCGAAGAGTCACGGCGCAGAAGCGCCAGAGCGCTGTCGGGATGAGACTCCAAAAGGCTGTCGGCCGTCCGGAGCAGAGCCTCCTGACTGCCGTCGTCACGGCACGACAGGGCCACGAGAGCCAACACTAAAAGCCATAGAATGATATATGTCCTTCTCATTATTCAATATATATATAGTGGCGGATTGGCGTCATGCCATTCTGTTAAGACTGATCGACGCAACCGGCCGGACGATTGTGGTTGAAGGTGTGGGGCAACACACACAGATGTATTGCGCAGGCGAAAACGGGGCAGCACATGACATCGTCGGTGTGACGAACATCGCTTGAAAAGTGCAAGATCACGGAATGTCGGATCAACCACCGGACATTGCGAAGCACAGACAAAGGGATGGCACGCTGCAGAAACGCGAACCCTGAAAGCCTCGAAAACAACCCTTGCAGACATGACCGGAGAATCTCTTAAAGAGAGGTAAGACCCGATCGGCTGATACAAATATACCATAAAATAGCGATATGGCAAAAAATATTACTTCACAAAACTTCACTACTTTACAATGAGCTGATTTACAACCGTTTGAAAACGTTCTTCCGGCAGATAAGACGGATGTGCCGCCCTTCCTCCCAACGGTCGCCAACGACTTCCCAAGGCCTTTTCACATAGATACGGAAACGGCGACGAACCTTGCGCAACAGCGTGGAAGACCTCGGACAAGCCAACAAAAAAAGCGATCTCTGCCGTCGGTCGACCGATCGGAGCTAAATTTTTCACATAAATTAATTTGCAAGTGTCGGGTAAAATATGTATTTTTGTGTACTTGATTGAAATGACCGGAAAACCTAAGAACAATACAAGATATGAGAAAAAATTTTGGCGCGAAGCCGTTGACCTATCCGCAACCGGTGTTCATCATAGCGACATACGGTGACGACGGCACTCCCGATGCCATGAATGCGGCATGGGGCGGCATAAGCGAGATGAAAGAGATCAGCATGTGCCTCAGTGCCGGCCACAAGACGGTGAAGAACATCCTGAAACGCAAGGCATTCACCGTGAGCATGGCGGATGCCGCACATATCGTGGCGTGCGACTATGTAGGCCTGGTGTCGGGCAATCAGGTGCCTGACAAGTTTGAGCGTGCCGGATTTCATGCCACGAAATCGGAGTTTGTCGATGCCCCGTTGATCGATGAGCTGGCCGTGGCCGTGGAGTGCCGGCTCATCGACTACAATCCGGAGACCTGCATCCTGCGCGGCGAGATCGTGAACGTGAGCGTGGACGAAAGGGCCATCGGCGAAGACGGCCGTGTGGACGTGGAGAAGGCCGCACCCGTGATATTCGATCCGTTCAACAACGAATACCGCAGGATCGGCGAAAAGGCCGGCAACGCCTTCGCCGACGGCAAAGCCCTGAAGGGATGAGCAAGAAACGATAAAAACCTTGGTAACAATCAAATAAAGTCATCAGACATGGAAAGAACTTTAATACTGCTGAAGCCTTGCACCGTACAGAGAAGGCTTATCGGAGAGATCATCAACCGCATAGAGCGTAAGGGCCTGCGCATCGTAGGCATGAAGATGATGCAGCTGGACGACGCGCTGCTGAACGAGCACTACGCCCATCTGGCCGACCGTCCGTTCTTTAATTTTGTAAAGACATCGATGAAGGCTGCTCCGGTAGTGGCCATGTGCGTAGAGGGCTGCGAGGCCGTGCAGGTGGTGCGCACCATCACGGGAGCCACCAACGGACGCAAGGCCGCCCCGGGAACCATCAGAGGCGACTACTCGATGAGCGGACAGGAGAACATCGTACACGCCTCGGACAGTCCCGAGAACGCTGCCATCGAGATCAGGCGCTTCTTCAAGCCCGACGAGCTGTTTGAATACCCCGATCCGCTGACTTCGTTCTTCTATAGCCCGGACGGAATCTAAAAGGCAGGAGCATCGGCCGACGGACAACGACGGGAAGGCGGCCGATGACAACACAAAGACGGTTGCGACCCCATGGGAAAAGCAGCCGGACGACAATCACCAAAAAGAAAAACAAATAGTCTGTAAGGAAACAGGTGCCATGAGCACCGGAGAGGGAGTGCCATACCCATGGCGCTCCCTCTTGTGTATGGTGCCGGGCAACGACGAAGACAGAAGGCACAACATGCTAAGAGACAACCGGATGGGACGGGATGGTTGCAGGAATGCACCGGGAGGGCGTCCGCGGGTGAGCGTGTCCGTGCCCGGGAATGGGAAGGGATAAAGACAGACGGAGGGACAAGCCTGCCCCACCCCGTCAGGAGGACCCCTACCGGCATCCCATCCGGGGACCGGATGCACGACGGGCGCAAGAGCGACGACCTGCCGGACACCGCGGCGCGTCCATGCAGATCGGGACATACCGGCAGAAACGGACCAAAGGGGACGTGGACGAACGGACGGCCCGGCAAGAGCGGGAAATAGGGCGGTCACAAAAGGCAATCGGGATGAAATGTGCAAATAAACGGGCAAAAACATAGATATATCGAAACTATTTACTATCTTTGGATTATGAAAGGAAAGTCCCGGCAACCGATGGCAGGGAGACCCGCAAGAAAGGGGAAGCCGGGAGCCTGTCAGCATAAATGAAAATATCAACAAAAAATGAAAGGCCTATGAAAATGAGACGATTATCCACAATGGCCATGGCGGCCCTCATGGCATTGGGCATTCAGCGGGCAGATGCCTGCACGGGCATCACCCTGAAGACGGCCGACGGTACAAGCATTCCGGCAAGAACCATTGAATGGGGCGGCAGCGACCTCAACAGCAAATACGTGATCGTGCCACGCGGATACACCCAGCTGTCGTATGTGCCCGGCGGACAGAAGAACGGACTGCAGTTTACGGCCAAATACGGATATATCGGCCTGGCCGTGGAGCAGGAAGAGTTTGTGGCCGAGGGACTGAACGAGAAGGGCCTGTCGGCAGGCCTGTTCTATTTTCCGGGCTACGGCCGGTATGAGGACTACAGCGACGCCACCCGCACGACAAGCATCGCCGACCTTCAGCTCGTGTCGTGGATACTGGGCAACTTCAGCACCGTCGACGAGGTGATCGAAGGCATGAAAAAGGTGCACGTGGTGGCCATCGACCCGAGAGCCTCGACCGTTCACTGGCGCATCACGGAGCCATCGGGACGACAGATCGTCATCGAGATAACGGACGGCAAGGTGAACGTGTTCGAGAGCAAGCTGGGCGTGCTCACCAACTCGCCGGGCTATGAATGGCAGATGACGAATCTCAACAACTATGTCAACCTCTATCCCGGCACGGCCAAGGCGAAGACGCTCGACGGCACCGCCCTCGCATCGTTTGGAGCCGGCAGCGGATTTCTCGGCATTCCCGGCGACGTCACTCCCCCATCGCGCTTCGTGCGCGCCGCCTTCTACCAGGCCACGGCCCCCAAGAAGCAGACGGCTGAGGAAACGGTGCTGCAGTGCTTCCAAATACTCAACAACTTCGACATACCCGTTGGCATAGAGTTTGCCGACGGAGAGACCCCCGCCGACATCCCCAGCGCCACACAGTGGACATCGGCAACGGACATGAAGGATCTGGCCATCTACTACCGCACCATGCACAACAGCGCCATCAGGAAGCTGGACCTGAAGACCATCCGATTTGATAAGGTGAAATATCAGGCTGTACTGCTCGACGCGACAAAGACACAGCCCATCACCACCATCAAGGTGAAATAAAAAAGGAGTACCCGCCGGCCCACGGCATGGGGCCGGATGACCTGCGGCAAGCAGGCAACGACGGACAAGGACAAGACCGCACAGCTTGTCGTTGTCCGTCGTTCTGTTTCAAGGGGGCGTCCGTCCCCACTCCGTCCCGACGCAGCCCGCTACGCCCTCGGCAACGGTGACAGACGGACTGCCTGACAAATAGCACGAAATCGGCACGCCCGATAAATACAGGGGGAGAGATGCCGCTCAGATGAAGTACGGGGACGAGAAGCAGAGG
>ULNJ01011530.1_pt1 | contig 17308 bp, 14 predicted proteins | sample 1951891 | NCBI WGS metagenome assembly ULNJ01 (sample SAMEA4835574, study PRJEB28245) | human gut metagenome | biome: gut microbiome; material: fecal sample | place: Denmark | collected 2008 | reverse complement strand
TTTATCAATTAATATTAATTTTTTTAATAAACATACAAATTAATTTTGCATTTTGTTGCTGAAACGGTAATTGTTGGTGCAAGTGAAATTGCGGGCTCGGTTTCAATTGAAAGACCTTGTTTTTTAACCTGTCCCGCAACGTAAAGCGTGCAAAGCCCGCGCTTTTTATCGGTTGAGGTCAGCTTATAGTTCATATTTGATTCAGTTGCGTCGTCAAGATTGATTTCAATCTTCCGCGTTCTGCTGCCGCCAGTAACGCTGCTATCTGCGCTTATTTTCGAGCCCGAAATATTAATATCACGCCCCGCCGAAATGTTAAATTTTCCAAACAGATTAGACGCCTTAACCGCACGTCCGCCCGCAATTTTAACAATCGCCGCACTTGCGTTATTCAAAACAACGTCGCTATTTTTAGTTGTTACGTCAACCGTGCCCGTTGTGCCATTTAATTTGACCTTACCCGTAACTGTTGACACCTTAATATTCGCCACCGTTTGCGTCTCGCTGCCGGCATTAACCGACCCGCGTTTTGTTGAAATCTCAACCGACCCGCTTACGTCGCCAACCGTCACAGTATTGGTTCCGCCAACGATTTTCGCACTGTAAAGATGATTGATATTTATCTTCCCACGCGGCGATGTTATGATGCCCGTAAGCATATTTTCGATGGTGATTGACCCCGCGTTGGTTGTAACCTTGTTCTCATCCAGCGCCATCATAGACTTAATCTTAACCGCGCCGCCCTTGGTGGTTATGTCGGCTTTTCCTAATATAACGCAGCCCGCACCGTCAATGCCCTCAACGCGCCCGCCCGAGGTGGTGATTTTTGCATTGTTGCACGAAACAAACTGAACCCTGCCCGAGTTAGTCTTGACCGTTAAGTTGCCTTGCAACTCATACCCCACTTTAAGACTGCCCGAGTTGCTTTCAAAGTTGACATTATCAGCGTTAATCTTGCCATCAAGCGTCAAAGATTTTGGCGAAGAAACCGTAAGTGTGCGGCATTCAACCTTTGAATTGATTTTAACGTCGCCCTTGCCACGAAGGCTAAGCTCAACAAATTTAAGCGTAACATCGTCAACCGCGCTTACCGTTACCCTGCTCTTTTTGCCCGAAACATAGATGCTGTGGCGCCCGTTCGTCCCAAAACTTTCAGGAATTGACAGTTTTAAAACACCCTTGTGATTGATGCCAAAAATAAAGCGCTCTACCTCTTTGGTGTTAACGTGAATGCCATCCGCATCGCGCGTTATCGTGGCATCCGGCACGCGGTTAGAACTAAGCGTATAGCCGCTGTATTCTTGAACAAACTCAACCTTAAACTTGCCATAAGGCTCAAACGAAAATTCAACGGGGATTTCGCGCGTTTGGATGAAAATGTCGCCCGAAACACTGTCCGTCCACTCTTCGCTTAAATTGGCCTTACCCACGCTTGCCGAAACGTACGTTATGCCAAAAATTCGCGATCCCGGTGCCAGCGCCAAAATAACGCCCAGCCCCACGCAAAACAACAGCGCGCACCCCAGCAAAACCCCAATTGTTATCCAAAATCTTTTCATCTTACCCTCCAAAAAAGGTATTTTTTACTTCTGCACATCGTTTAGTTTTCAAGTATGGCTTTAAGGCGCCTAACTCCTGACGAAACGGCCTCTTGCTTGGCGATTTTAAAGTGGCCAAGTTGGTTGGTGTTTTTTACATGTGGGCCGCCGCAGATTTGAAAATCAATATCGCCAATCTTATAGATTGAAACAACTTCGTCTTCCTCGGCCTTATGAATGCCATACGCGCCTTGCTCGTGCGCCTGTTTTAATGGCATTTCAAGCTTAGTTACAGGCACTCCCTCAGCAATCGCGCCATTAACAAACTCTTCAAGCGTTTTTACTTCTTCGTCCGTAAGCTTACGGTCAAAATTAAAGTCAAAACGCAAGCGCTCGCTTGTAATGTTGCTGCCCTTTTGCTCAATGCCCGTTCCAAACATCTTTCTAAGCCCCGCCAAAAGCAAGTGGCACGCCGTGTGAAGTTTAACCGTTTCTTCGCCGCCATCAGCCAACCCGCCTTTAAACGCGCCCGCACTTGTGGTTCGCGCAAGCTCTTGGTGAACCTTAAAGGCCTCATCAAAGCCCGCTTTGTCTACCGTTAGGCCGCGCTCAGTTGCCATTTCAACCGTCATTTCAATCGGGAAGCCAAACGTGTCAAAAAGCCTGAATGCTGCCTTGCCACTTATAGTGGTATCAAAAGCAAGATTAGGGTCTTTTTCGCGCATAAACGCATTTTTACGCTCTAAGCCAGACACAAGTTTTTCAAACTCTTTGGTGCCCGCTGCTATCGTCTTTTTAAACTTTTCAATCTCTTTTGAAATCTCGGCTAAGATGTAGTCTTTCTTTGACACCAACTCAGGGTACGCCTCGGCGTAAACATTATCAATGAAGTTGCTAACAATTTCAACAAGTGCCGTGTCAGCAAGGTTTAATTTCATCGCAAACCTAATCGCACGCCTTAAAAGGCGCCTTAAAATGTATCCACTGCCAACATTGCTTGGCAAAATGCCATTTTTGTCGCCCATAAGCATCAAGGCCGTGCGCATATGGTCAGCAATAATTCGCATAGCGCGCGTATTGTCTGCGCTTTCGCCATACGCAAGCCCAGTATTGCTTTCCAAAATGCGAATAGTTGATTGATACAAATCGGTCAAATACACGTCGTCCGTGCCCTGCAGAAACATCAAGATACGCTCTAAGCCAAAGCCCGTGTCTATGTTTTTGTTAGCAAGAGGCACATAACCGTTTTCCGTGCGCTCGTATTGCATATAAACGTCATTGCCGACCTCAACAAAATGCCCGCAATCACATTCAGGCGTACAGCTATCTCCGCATGGTGCTGTATCAGCAATATAGAACCACTCGTTATCAGGGCCGCAAGGCGTGCCAACCGTCCCGTCAAGCTCCCACCAGTTGTTTTCTTTGCCATTCGGCTTTTTACCAAGATAATAAATGTTTTCTTTCTTTACGCCCGCCTCTTCAAGAAATTTGGCCGTTTCATCATCACGAGGCGCATCTTCGTTGCCCGCAAATACAGTTGATGCAATACGCTCAGGGTCAAGCCCCATTTCTTGCGTTAAAAATTCAAACGACCAACGCGTTTTCTCTTTCTTGAAATAGTCGCCAAGGCTCCAATTGCCCATCATCTCAAAAAATGTGCAGTGGCGCGAATCGCCCACTTCATCAATGTCAACCGTCCTAACGCAGCCCTGAACGTTACACAAACGCGTCCCCTTAGGATGCTTTTTGCCAAGAAGATATGGCATAAGTGGCTGCATACCCGCAACGTTAAACATAACGCCAGTTGTGCCATCGCCGATAAGTGACGCAGCGCCAATATTTACATGTCCGCGCGCCTCATAAAATTTAAGCCACGCCTCTCGAAGTTGTTTGCTTGTAAGTTTTTTCATTTTTCCTTCTTTTCTTTCCTTTTAATTGCCTTATTACAACAAAAAGCAAGTCTTATTAATATTAAATCGATTAAAATATATCGTCCTCAGGCGGAATATCAACCACGTTTATCGCGCTTGCATCTCCGCCACCTATCTCGTCTGCCATAGGCATATGCCCCTCGGTGTACGCGTCGATTATGCTTTTGGTGTTCGCGTCTTGCTCTAAGTTAACAAAGCTTACGCGGCTGCCTTTCCAGCCCAAAAATACGCTTCCAAGCGTACCATTACGGTGCTTGGCGATAATAAGTTCAGCCGTATAGTCTTTTGGCGCCTTATCGTCCGCCACTGGTTGGCCGTCTTTGTTATAAACGTCCTCTTTGTGGATAAACATAACCATATCGGCGTCTTGCTCAATCGCGCCCGACTCCCTAAGGTCAGCAAGAACCGGCTTGTGATTGGTTCGCTGCTCTACCTGACGTGACAACTGAGACAACACGATAACAGGCACGTTAAGTTCTTTTGCCAAAATTTTAAGTTGACGCGAAATCGCACTGACCTCGGTTTGACGGTTATCGCTCTTTTTATCGTCGCTCATCAATTGAAGATAGTCAATCATAATAAGGTCAAGCCCGCGCTCACGTTTAAGTTTGCGGCACTTGCTCATAATCTGGCTTGGCGTGTTAAGCGAACTGTCATCAATATAAATCTGCGTTTCAAGAAGGCGCTTATTAGCCTTCCAAATTTTTGTCCAGTCTGCCTGGTCAAGGTCACCCTTTAATCCCTTACCCATATCAACGTTAGCAACGCTAAACAGCATTCTTTGCGCAAGTTGGTCGGCGCCCATTTCAAGCGAAAAGCACGCGCACTTGGCGTTGGCTTCAAGCGCAGCATTGGCAACAATATTCATCGCCAAACTGGTTTTACCAATACCGGGGCGCGCCGCCACGATAATAAGGTCGCTTTTTTGAAGGCCGTTGGTTATCTCGTCAAGCTTAAAAAAGCCAGTTGTAAGCCCGCGCAGCGACCCGCCGTCTTTATGAATAATCTCAAGCTTTTCAATAACATCACCAAGCACATCTTTTATGCTTGAAAGACTGCTTGTTTGGCCGTTTTCAGCAATCTCATAAATGCTTTTTTCGGCCAGCGCTAAAACATTATCGTTTTCTTGATTGTTATATGCCTTATTTAGGACGTCATTACATGCACTTATTAACTGCCTAAGCGTGCTATCGCGCCTAAGAATTGAAACATAGCTTTCATGATTGGCTGCGCTAGGCACTGCATTTGTTAGTTCGGTTAGATATGAAACTCCACCAACCCCAACAAGTTGCCCCTTTCGTTCAAGCTCATCAGTTAAGGTGATTATATCAATATTAACGTTTTTTAAATAAAGCGACAGCATCGCTTCGTAAATCGTTTTATGAGTTTCACTATAAAAGTCAAGCGCTTTCACCTTAGCAACAATATTAATCGTAGCCTCAGGGTCAATCAAGATACAGCCCAAAACAGCCTGCTCAACTTCTAAATTATTAGGAACACTTCGCGCCAATTCACTTGGCTCTTTTTGCGATAGGTTTTTTGCCATAACATCACCATTCTTTGTTATTTTTGTCTATATCAACCATAAGTTAAATATATAGACTACTATTTAACTAAATTATACACGCCCGCCCGCGCATTGTCAAGATGCGACTCTTTTGTCAGGCTTGCCAGAAGCCTCACCATCGTCAACATTATTTTCTTTTCCATCACTAGCAATCATATTTTTGTTGTTAGTCTTCGCTCCCTTGGCAGCCTTTTTCCTTCGATTACGATAAGCCTCTGGGGTTTCAAGTGCTAACATAATTTCGTCAGCAATTTGTTCAGCACCATTAATATCTTTTCTAAAAAGAAATGTATTGTCGCGATATGCCTGAAGTTGCTCGGGGTTGTCTATAAAAGACTCAACCAGCATCCGTGCTTTGCGCTTGTCTTTTTCATAAATACCGCAACCATAGATTTCAGTAAACAACTTGTTTGAAGCTTTTTCAATAGGTCCACTATAATAGTTTGTCATAATAGGAGTATGGACAAACACACTATCAGTTATTGCATTTGGCCCCGCTTTTGTTATAAATAAATCAGCAGCGCAATAAATCTCTTCAACATTGTTTAAAAATGGAAGAGGAACAAACGTTATATTCTCAGGGATTGTTTCATTTAGTTTTTGATATTTATGCAGCAGCTTAGTATTTCGCCCACAAATAGGAATTATTGTAAGCGGTTTTTTTATTTTTAAAAGCTCTTTCGTGAAAGAATCGAGGTTGGCTGATGCATATGCACCATCGGCCAAAACAACTGTAAATTTATCAGGCGGAAGATTGTGCTTTTGTCTACACTCTTGCTTTGTCATCTTAAAATTCATGATAGAATCACGCGCCATAAAATTGACTTGCTTAACATGCTTAGGTGAAAACTTTTTAACATTTATAGCCTCGGCTGTAGCCATCTTATTGTTAGTAAATAAACAATCACAACGCCTATCCCACCATCCATGCACACAATGATCAGGGTCGTAAACAAAATTAAGCCAATTGTTTGGATTGCGCCCATGGCACGACTCTGTGCCAAAAAATGCAGGTTCAAAATGCGTGCTTACAATCATATCGGGCTTTAATGCCTCAAAATGCTTTCTTACTTTCTTATAAAGACTCCCAAAAACCGTTTTATAAACAAATTGAAGCGTCCCCTGTTCGGTAAAAGTTTTCATAAACGCAAATTGAAGATCAAGCGCACCTTTGTGCTTGTTTGAATACTTAACATTTTTAATTAAAAACTGCTCATGCGCCATAAGCTCTTTGTCTTTATCTGCACGATAAACCCAATCACGTATGACCTCAACTTTGTCACCATATTTTCGCTCAAGAGCCTCGGCGATAGACTCAATCGTTACAATATGACCCTGCCCAGCCTCAACGTAAGTTAACACTACTCTTTTTTTCATTTCTATTTTAATCCTTTTCTTAAACTAGTGATTTTAGTATACAGCATTTGCCATATACTTGTCAAAATAATAAAACCTTTAAATAATAAAAGGCGAAATACCGAATAAGCGTACTTTCGTACGTGACGTCTTGTAAGCCTCGCATTTTTGAACACACCTTTTTTTACCAACCATCGTTTCGCTAGAAACATAAAAACCGCGAATTTGTGATGAATAAAAAAGAAAAGCCGTTGTCTTTTCTGCATTTAGTCGCGCAAATTTATAATACAATTCTTTACTTTAGTCACGTGTAAAAACCGCTAAATTGAGATGAGAAAGAAAGAAAAAAGAGGCTTATCAAGACAGAGCGTACTTGCCGTACGTGACGTCTTGTAAGCCTCGCATTTTCTGCACTTAATCGCTCAATTTAGCGGTTTTTAGTCGTTTTTGTATGGAAGCAACGCCATAACCCTCGCCCTCTTAATAGCGTTCGTGAGTTCGCGTTGGTGCTTAGCACAAACCCCAGTTGTTCTTCTTGGGATAATTTTGCCCTTCTCAGTCATAAAACGACGGAGTTTTTGAGCATCTTTATAGTCAATAGACTCAACTTTATCAGTACAAAAAGCGCACACTTTTTTAGGTTGCTTTCTTACTTTTTTAGGGTTTTTATCATCAACGACAGCGTTATTGTTATTTTGCTTTCTCATTGTGATTCTCCTTTAATTAGAATGGAAGATTGTCATCGTCAATAGGCTCAAACTTATTAACGGTTTCAGTCTTCGTTTTAGGTTTTGCGCCATCGTCCGCCGCGCCATCAGCGTTAGAATTTTTAGTTGACAAAAATTCAACGTTATCAGCAACGATTTCGGTTACATAGCGCCTTTGGCCGTCCGTACCCTCATAACTGCGGGTTTGCACCGACCCAACAACGGCCACTTTGCTGCCTTTTTTGATATATTTATAGCAGTTGTCAGCCTGACTTCTCCACGCGATAACAGGAAGAAAGTCTGCCTCTCTTTCGCCGTCAGCGCTTGTGAAGTTTCTTTGAACAGCAACCGTAAAACGGCAGAAATTTACGCCGTTAGTTGTGGTTGTAAGTTCAGGGTCTTTGGTAAGATTACCAATAATAATAACTTTGTTCATACTTTTATCCTCTTTCAAACTAATCTTTTTTGTCAACCATAGTTCGAACAATACCATCGGTGATTTTCATTAAAGCAGTAAGTTTGTTAGGAACTTCTGGTGCGCTTGTGAAATTCATAAGCACATAGAAACCCTCATTTTTGTAATCAATGGCATACGCAAACTTTTTAAGACCAAGCATTTGTGGGTCTTCGCATTCACCGCCATTGTCACGAACAAACTTAGCAAACTTTTCAGCAAGGGCTGCGCGAGATTCGTCACTTACACTTGCATCGATGATATAAAGCAATTCATATTTGTTCATCAACGTTTACCTCCTTTTGGACTTAATCGGTTTGGGGATCACGCCCCAAACAAGGATTACGACTTTATTATAACTAATATTTTTACATTTTGCAACACTTTATTTAAATTTTTTCAAGCAATTTAAAATTTTTAAGTTTTTAGGTTAAACTAAAATTGACAAGCGCGTAAAATTAATGTATAGTGTTTTTGTATCAAATATTATTTGGAGAAAATATGGCACTTAAAAAAGACAAACTTAAATCACAGCTTAGTTCGGCCATAAATGCGCAACCTGACGCTGCCCCGCCTCACACAGACGCAAGAGCGATAGATAGCATCACAAAAAACGAATCCGCAAAAATGGGCGAAAAAATTGAAGATAAAAAGGGCTTCGTTAATGCTAAAAAGGTTAAACGTGCTGACACCAAAAAGGCTGAAAAGATTGAAAAAGAATTGACGAAAAAATCTAAAAATAACGCGCCTAAAAAGGTCAAAAAAGGTAAAGAGGTTGAAGTCAAGCCCGTACGCGTTCGCCGAATTAAAACCGATTTTAAAAACGGCCTTACTCTTGAACAAGTGGCTGACCGTAACGAAAAAGGCCTTAACAACTTAATGCCTAACACCAACGTTAAAACATATCGCAGTATTTTTGTTGAAAATATATGCACATTTTTTAACATTCTTTGTATCGCAATATTTATAAGCCTTGCTGCTGTTGGTGCGTGGAGCAACTGCATCTTTATGTTTATTATCGTGGCAAATATTGCCATCGGTATTATTCAAGAGATTCGCGCAAAACGTACTATTGAAAAGTTAAGCCTGCTTACAGCACCCGTCGTTAAAGTTGTCCGAGATGGTATTGAATACACAATATCTACACAAGAAGTTGTTTTAGACGATATCATCTTGCTTTCAACAGGAAAGCAAATTGTTGCTGACTGCTCTGTTGTTGATGGTGCGATTGAAGTTAATGAAAGCCTTTTAACCGGTGAAAGCCTGCCCATTAAAAAGAAGGTGGGCGACACTATTTTGGCGGGCAGCTTTGTTGTTTCTGGGACGTGTTACGCCCGCGCAGACAAGGTCGGCTCCAACACCTATATCCAACAACTTTCCGCAAAGGCAAAAAAATATAAAAGGCCAAAAAGTGAGCTTTTCAGTTCGCTTAAACTTATAATTAAAGTTATTTCGATTATCCTTATCCCTATCGCCATTTTGATGTATATCAACAACTATATGGCAAGCCTTTCGACAACAACGTCAGGCAAGGTGGTTGACACGATTACCAAAACCGCGGGCTCAATTGTTGGAATGATTCCGTCAGGGATGTTCTTGCTTTCATCAGTTGCGCTTACCGTTTCAGTTATCAAACTTGCGCGACGAAAAGCATTAGTTCAAGACCTTTATTGTGTTGAAATGCTTGCGCGCGTAAACGTGTTGTGTCTTGACAAAACGGGTACGATAACTGACGGTACGATGAAGGTGTATAACTGTATTCAGTTAAACAACACCGACGTTACCTTAAAGCGCGCGATGGGCAGCATGCTTAGCGCCCTTCCCGATAACAACCAAACAAGCCAAGCGCTTGTTAACTATTTTGGCTATAACAAAGAGTTAAAGCCAGCCGCCGCCCTTCCATTTTCAAGTCAAAGAAAACTTTCGGCCGTAACGTTTGAGGGGCAAGGCACTTACATCTTGGGTGCGCCTGAGTTTGTTATGCCTGAGCTTAAAGACGCAAAAACGCTTGATATGATTGAGCAATACGCCAAAGACGGATACCGCGTTTTGTTAGTAGCGCACTCTCCTGCCGCAATTGTAAAAGACAATGTTCCGCAAAACAAAACCCCCGTTGCGCTTATGATTTTGGAAGATCGTATCCGTGACGAAGCCGTGTCTACCATTAAATGGTTTAAGCAAAACGGCGTTAAGGTTAAAATCATTTCGGGTGACAACCCGCTAACAGTTGCCGAAATTGCTAAGCGCGTTGGCGTTGATAACACTGAGGCTTTTATCAACCTTGAAGGTATGAACGAAAAACAGGTTATCGCCGCCGCTAACAAATATACAGTTTTTGGGCGCGTTACGCCTGACCAAAAGGCAATTCTTGTAAAGGCGCTGAAAGCAAGTGGAAACACCGTTGCGATGACGGGCGATGGCGTAAACGATATTCTTGCGCTTAAAGAAGCCGATTGCGCGATTGCGATGGCAAATGGCTCAGAGGCAGTGCGCAGCGTAAGCCACATGGTGCTTTTAAACAGCGATTTTGGGAGTATGCCTGAAACGGTTGTCGAGGGGCGACGCGTTATAAACAACGTCCAAAAGGCGTCAAGCTTGTTCTTTATGAAGACGCTGTTTTCAATCTTCTTCTCTATCTTCATCTTGATTATCAACAAGGCATATCCTCTTTCAACGATTAACAACTTGCTGCTTGAAACGTTTGTTATAGGCATACCAAGCTTCTTCTTGGCGTTTTTGCCTAATGACAAACCAATACAAGGCAAATTTATCTATAACCTTTTCAAAAACGCTTTACCGGGCGCAATAACGCTTATCTTAAACGGCTGTGCAGTGTACGCGTTTATTTGGATAACCAAGGGTACGCTTGATTGCAGCGCGGTTTTAACCACGATGATGACGATTGTTGTAACGTTTACGGGTCTTGCGCTTTTGTTAAGGCTCTGCAAGCCATTCAACGGCCTTACAGGCACACTGTTTGTAACAATGAGCATATTGTGCTTTGCTGCGATGCTTCTCCTTCCAAGCTTCTTTATGCTTGTACCGCTTGAATTAAGCGACATGCTCTTCTCAATCATCCTAATATTGCTTGCCCCATTTATCATTAACACGCTTTACACCCTGCTTGAAAAAATCAAACTTTAATTACACAAAAGATAATTGCCAAGGCAGCATTTATTCAATTAATTAAAGTCAATTCTTATAATCACTACCCCCTTAGGACACCGCGCCTAAGGGGTTTTATTTTAGGTTTTGACACGGTTGCTCGGTTGTTGTATACTAAAGTTATGAACTATAAAGACATATTAAAAAGCGATTATTTCAAGGCGACTTACACGCAAATTGAGGAGATGAAAAAAGACTTTCCCGTTAACCACGGGTTTGTTCACATCCGCAATGTTTTGGCGCACGCAAAGGAGTTGGCGCGCGAGTTTAATTTAACCATCCGTCAACGCAAAAACCTTTATATTGCCTGCGTTTTGCACGATATTGGCTATCTTGGCGGACGTAAAGACCACGCCGAATCCGGGGCAATTTTAGCGCGTGAATACCTTTCAAGGGGCGGCCTTAAACAAACGGATATCAGCGTGATTTGCTCTGCCATTGCCCTACACGGCGGAAAAGATAAGGCAGCCTTTTTGTGCCCCGTAGCGCGCTGTTTGGCAATCGCTGACAAGATGGACTTAACGCGTGACCGCTACGACCAAACCAACCCATCTTACGACGTATCTATTTTTGACAATATTTATAAATCCAATTTTAAGGTCACCGATGGCGCCCTTTGTCTGACCCTAGCCGTCAGCCCCGCCTTTGACGAAGCGGCTTTTCTTAGCACCTATTTTGGCCAAAAATTAACCGCCTTTCTAGACCTCGCCGCCACCACCCTTTCATCCACACCCCATCTTAGTTTTAAAAAACTTTAACTGTCAAAAGTTGACAAGCATTATTAACATCACATAAGAGTGGCCGCTGCTTGCATTGCAACTAGACATATTCATTCTGCGCACACATCAACTGAGTGCTTATTCTATTACGCAAACATCGCAAAACATAAAATTAATAAATTTTTCAACTTTTTTTGAAAATCCATTGACAAGCGCGCGATGGTTTGGTATTATATAAAAGCATTTAGTGCTTTGGGGGATTAGCTCAGCTGGCTAGAGCGCCTGCCTTGCAAGCAGGAGGTCATCGGTTCGATTCCGATATTCTCCACCAAACAAAGGACTTATCTAAGTCCTTTTATATTTAGGGACATAGCTCAGTTGGTTAGAGCACCACCCTGATAAGGTGGGGGTCGGTGGTTCGAGTCCACTTGTCCCTACCACTCTATCGGCCTCGCGCCGATTTTTTTATCACATTCAGCGAAGTATAAGTGGCGGGAGGATACCCCCACTACCCTTTAAACTACAATTCTATATTATAGTGACATAACTCAGTTGGTTAGAGCACCACCCTGATAAGGCGTGCAAGACCGATTTGTAGCAAGTCCGCGACAGTTGTTAAAGTCGTTAAAACAAACATATAGGATTGTAGCTCAGCTGGTTAGAGCACCACCCTGATAAGGTGGGGGTCGGTGGTTCGAGCCCACTTAATTTTAGCATAGTAAGAATAACTTGAATTACTTATTTTGTTTTTAATTTGGGTGTTGACTTTTTTATGTTTTAAATTGTATTGACTTTTTTATAAATTAGTGTATAATATACTTAAATTCAACCAAGCCCAAAAGGCAATTTTATTGTGGAAACACAGCGCGGGTTGAATTTTTTTATTTTTAATAGATTTTAATATTTTTAATTCTACAAATTTGCCATTTTTTATTACTGCTAAAATAAGTGCATTCTCGTTTTAATTACAATAGTTTTTTATTTAAACAAGTCTAAATTTTTCTTTTCACACCAGCACCGCCAGTGGTTTTTCAAAAAGAAAAAACGACTCAAAATGAATTGAGCCATTTTTAGTTGAATAAATAAAGTTTACATTAAAAATTGTTAGGACACACCGCAACATTTATTACTAAGAAACAATATTTAGAGCTGTAAACAATAGGTAAAAAACAACATTTTATCTTTATTTGGATGAAATTACTTTTTCTAAAAAGATTCTTTTTTCAAAAGCCCCTCGGCTTGCACTCTTCTTATCAGCAACAGCAATTACATCTTCTAAGGTTGCATTTTCTAGTTTTGCCAATGCTTTTAAAACTTCTAATGCGTCGGCGATTTCTTCTATTCTATCTTCCCCACCAGCAGCTATAACCTCTTGACATTCTTCCTTTAATTTAATTTCTAATGCCAACTTGTACTCATCTAACGATAACTCTCTTGTGACTGGTTCTTCACTTTTTGCTTTAATAATTTCAGGTATTTTATCTCTTACTAATTTATTATAAATTCTATCCATCATTTTCTCCTTTAATATGATTTTTTATTTGGAATTACACCTCTAACTCCGCCTCTTGGGTTTTCCACATCGCCAGCATATCTAGGTATTAAATGCATATGAACATGCATTACGCTTTGTCCTGCTGCTGTGCCACAATTTACACCAATGTTATATCCTTGCGGTTTGTACAAATCGTCAATAATAGTTTTACATTTGTTTAACAAGTTTATCATATCATATTGTTCAACTTTAGTCAAATCAAAAAAGGTTTTTACATGCCTTTTTGAAATAATTAAGACATGGCCAATACTCACGGGAAATTCATCATAAAATGCTAAACAAGATTCGTTTTCACAAATTCTTTCCTTGTTTTTTATAAAATTATCACAAAAAATACAATTACACATATTAAATACCCCATAACACCCTATTTTGATATAGTGCTATCGTCAACTTTGATATTATCTAAAATGTTTTTCTTCCCTGTTGGCGTTTGCACGTCCCAAAAAACAAATTTACCATTATTATTCATTGATGCCGACACTATATACTCGTCCGAAACTTTCCAATGATCATCAATAGATTTGGTATACTGCATTAATTTTTCAATTAATGCACAATCTAATGGTATAAATTTGTGATCAAAAATTTCTTCTGTTGCTTGCACTCCCATGTTATCTAACTTTTTCAAACGAATTAATTTATCATTTTCAAATTCAAATTGATTAACTATTTCAACCTTAATAAACTTCCACCACTCGTTTTGCCAACCATCTCTTATAGGATATTCAAACATTATAGATTCTTGCGGTGTAATGTCTCCACGATTAATGTCAGAAATATCAAATCCTTTACCAACGCATTCCAGTATAAAAAGTTTTTCATTTCTTTTTACATAAAGATTTACCCCATAAATATTTTGAGTCCTATCTATCGGCTGTAGTAACCACATCTGTGTTCCATCAACAATTTTTTTATTTAACTCATCTAAAGTTATTTTTATACAATTACCACCCCTTACCGGTTTTGTTGTTGGTTTTGTATATTGATACCTTATTGTACAATAATCCGACTTCAAAATATCTTTAATTTGTTCAATTTTGGAATCTGTAATTTCTTCTTTTTCTTCGAAAAGAACGCTATCAAAAACTGGGCAGTTCACACTTGCCAAAAATTGGTAAGTAGTAATTTTTTCATTCTTTTGATTTTTATAAAAGCTATTTGGTAAAATTATCATATCCTTCTCCACTTTTAAAATTTTTATACGCATTAGCGTTTTCCTGATAGAACTTAATGCTTTCCTCTATTTTATCTAAAAGTGGATTTTCTCTCCAGTTCCATTTATCCATTCCCAATGACTCCGCTAATACCTTTCTAAGGAATTGAGAAGGTAATCCTTGATGTGTAATTATATAGCTTTGACCATCAATATCCTTATAATATAAATATGTATCATGCTCCTTACACACTTTTGATAAATCTGTTATATCGCCAATTTTTAAAACAGTAAAATTATATTTTTTAATTTCTTCTAGAAGTGATTTGTTATTAGGAAAAACATGTAAATGAGCATGGACAATGCTCTTACCACTTTCATTATGAGGGTTTAGTGCTCCGTGTTCAAACATTGCAAAATTAGAATTAAAAAATTCATTATTGACTTCTTCCTGCCACAAAATTATATCTTTAAGTTCTTTATATTGTCTACTTGATAGCTCTCCAAAACAATTTATATGACTTTTGGGCACGATAAGTTGGTAATTTCTTACAAAACCGCCAGTTGTAGGAAAAACTACAAAACTATCCGTTTGAGCTATAATTCGATTTTTATTAATTATACTTTTTTCTGGCTCTTGCAATTCAGCACAAAATGGACATTTTTTATCTTCCAAGTTCACTCCCTCCATTGTCAAGGGTTTTCAGAATTATTTTTTCACCAAATTCGAAATTAAAACCTTCCATTTTTTTTGTGTCTATCAATTTTATCTTGTTTTCTTCTTTTATTGCTAAGATTTTGCCCACTGCGATTATAAAATCACCATTAATCACCTCAACATCTTTCTCAATCATGTATTTACTTTGATATTGCAAACAATCATCATATTGTCCAATAAGATTTGACAAAGCATTTAATATATTGGGGAAACTTTTGAATTCAGGCTTAATTAAATACATTACATTATTTTGTGATATGCTATTTTTTATCTCGTCATATTTATCAATTAAAATTTCTTGAATTTCACTACTATCATCATTATATATAAGATTCTTCATTTTATAAACTGTTGAAACCGAACTTGACATACCATAAGATATTATTTCTTTTTCAATTTGTCTAGCAATCCTTCCATTAGGCGTTCTTGCTATATATATGGCATGCAATGCACCTTGTTCGAGTAATCTAGCCTCCTTCCTTCTCATTGAGGCCGTCCCAACCTTTAACTTGTTACCAGGAAAATATGCAATATAAACTAAATGAGGAGTATTGCAATAATCTTTCGATATCTCATTATGAATATCGCAATCATTGCCATGACAACGAACACATTTATAAAATTCAAACATAAATTTACATTTATTGCATTGACAATTGTTCGTGTCAACCTTATTATTACAACTCACATACTCCATAGTAAGTGGGTTAATTGTTCCTACACAAAATCTTTCATGCAAATTTTTTATATCTATTCTTTGTGGTATGTATATATATTCATCTTTATTTGTTAAAGCGGACTTAACATGAAATAAAGGAGTTTTGTCATCTTTCCAAACCATTCCCAAAAAAATTTTTTTCATTCCCACCTCTTAATATGTTTATTATATCATATAAATGCAAAAAAATATAATTTTTTTACACAATTTATAAAGATTTTAACACGCCACCGCTCGCCTTGTCAATACCCAACTTGAATTTTAGTTAGATTATTTAACAAATTTAATAATCACTAATTAATTATATTTGACAGCCTAAATAGCCTCAATTAATTTTTTATTTTCAATTTTAATTTTGTGCGTGCAAATATTATCAATAAACGCTCTATCGTGAGAAACAATTAAGCAAGTTCCTTTAAAATTTGAAAGTACTTTTTCTAAAAATATTTTGTTTGAAATATCAAGATTATTTGTTGGCTCGTCTAATATTAAAAAATTAAAATTACCCAAAATTAATTCATTTAATTTTAATTTCATTTTCTCACCAGACGACAGCGTGCTAATCTTTTTTGAAAACATTTCGCGCCTAAAACCCATATTTATTAAATTTGTTAAAAACTGGGTTTGAAGGTCGCCAAACTCGCGAGACAGTTCCATAATCGTAAGGCTACTTTCATAATTAAACGCGTCTTGTGACAAACAAGCAAATTTTATATTTTGATTTTTAATTATCTGCCCATCAAAATTAGTCTCATTTAAAAGCATTTTAATAAAAGTAGTTTTCCCACTTCCATTATCGCCAATTAATGCAATTTTTTCGCCATTATTTATAGTTAAATTAATATTGTCGAAAATTATTTTTTGACCATAATTTTTTGAAACATTTTTAATATTTATAAGCATTTTTCCAAACAAATTATCTGCCGCCAATTTATAATAGATTTCGCCCTCTTCATATGGCCTTTCGCCTAATGCAGTTTGCATTTTTTCAAGCCTTGTTTGTTTTGATTTTGCTTGGCTTTCAATCTTTGAAACCTTTTGTTCTATTGATGTTTTAAAGCCCGGCAATCGCCGTGTTTTTATATCCACTTTTTTAGCAGACCGCTGAATTTTTTCGGCTTGATTATTTAATTTATTTATTTGATTTTCTATCTTTCTATTTTCAATTAATTTATGTTCATATTCTTTTTTATTCGAATTTAAATTAAACTCTTTTTGATTTTTATAACTTGAATAATTACCATCAAAAACACTTAAATTTCCATTTTCAAACTCTATAATCTTTTGTACGGTTTTATCCAAAAAACTTCTATCGTGTGACACTATTAAAGCCGTGCCACCAAACTTATTTATTTCATTAATAAGCCAATCAATGCCTGTTGCGTCAAGATTATTAGTAGGCTCGTCAAGCAATAAAATATCTACATCTTGCGACAAGGCTAAACTTAACACCAACTTAGTTTTTTCACCGCCCGAAAGGTTGCTAAACTCAGTCAGTTTTTCAATATTTAAATTTAATTTATTTTTATTTTTTAAAAAGGTGATAAAATCATTTTTGCTTATATTATTTAAATCAAATTCTTCGGCTATCTGCCCAGCGTATGCAATTTTTCCAGTGATTTTAACCGCGCCGCTGTCGGGCTCAACCTCACCTGCGATTATTTTTAAAAAAGTGGATTTCCCCGCGCCATTACTGCCAACAATTCCAATTTTTTCACCACTGA
>ULNJ01057972.1_pt1 | contig 17371 bp, 13 predicted proteins | sample 1951891 | NCBI WGS metagenome assembly ULNJ01 (sample SAMEA4835574, study PRJEB28245) | human gut metagenome | biome: gut microbiome; material: fecal sample | place: Denmark | collected 2008 | reverse complement strand
CGACGCCACTTGTTCAAGACAAGCACACGCCACGATCTCAACACGGTAGTAACGGTGGGTTTTGTGGAAATTAGATTTTTTGATTAAAATGCCCTAAATTGATGGTGTTTATTTTTTGTTTTTGAGCGTATTCAAATGTCTTGTATGCACCACCTATCGAGTAGTCTATATAAGCTATTAGCAAATCCGAATTGTCTATCATCCATTCATTTCTTTTGACTATGGCAAACCTTTTAGGAACTTCTTCAAGGTGTGGGTACATTATTTCGTCATATCCTAAATTTCTAATATCTTTTGATTTTAGGTAGTCTTCTTCTAAGTATGGTGTTATGAATATTAGAGAACAATTTGGGTGTTCCTTCTTAAATTCTAAACATGCGGCTTTGGCGATATTGTCAAAATCACCGTATCCGCCTAAATAAAATGTAATCGGCTCTTTTTGATAAAAGTTTTTTACAATGTCTTTTATTGACGTTTTTATCATTTCAACGTCTATGTTGGACAGAATGGAATGTCCACAAAATGTTATAACCATATATCAAGTTTATCATTTTTTATGATAATTGTCGATGATTTAGCCTATGTTTGAAAGTTTAATTTTGAAATAACGACTCATTTTTGAAAGTTTTCATTTGAAACGGAACGCTTTTTATTGACTTTTTTATAAAAATTTATATAATAGTATATAAGAGGCTTTATAGGAGGAAGAGTTATGAATAAAAAACCTTATTCATCCGCGATTAAAAAGACTCCGTATAAATACACTATTTCCAAGAAGATTGCAAAACTTATTCTTGATGGTATGGATAGAAACGAAGTTTGCAAAAAATGCGTTGAGGATAATTATATTGAAATTGATTCCGAGGATAGACGTAAGGAAATAACAAATGTTGTTTATGAAAGGCTGCTTGAACTCGATAATTATTTGTTAGATCAACTATATAATGGAGACGTCAGCACTTCAAAATTCATCCTTGTTTATGCTATTGCAAAAAATGATTCACTGTTCTTCGATTTTATGTTTGAAGTTTATCGTGATGCCCTTCTTAGTGAAGGCAAATATATTTCGATAGACGATTTTGACTTGTTCTTCGCTTCTAAGAAAGAATCTGATCATATTGTTTCTACTTGGGGACATTTTACGTTGGATCAATTAGCTAAGGGATATCGCAATATTCTTGTTGATTCCGGTTTGGGACATCGTGTAAAAAGAACCATTGCAGTAGATAAAGCTATGGTTCATCCGGAAGTTCAAGAACATATTTCCCTAATACATGACAGAGAATATTTACAGGCATTACTTGGGGAGGACTAATCTATGCAAGAAAGAACCCTCAATGATAGATTTATTGAACTCGAAGATAGAATGATTTCTGTCGAAGCTCTAACCAAATACGGAACTGCAAACGATATGAAGTTTTATATCTTTGATTATAATCCGCAGGATGAATACTCTATCAGAAACGAAATCAAAAAGCTTAAAAGTAGGAATCAAGATATAGTAGAGTTCGATTTATATGAAATGATGTTAGACATTATCGAAGAACAAGGCTATACCGAAGATGTGATTTCAGCCGAAAAGGATTATGATAAGCAGCATTTGTTGTCCGAGATATTCCAACCTATTCTTTCCGTTGAAGAAGATGATAATGAATTTTTGGAAAAGTTCAAGATTGTCAAGGATGACGGCACCAAGATTATACTCGTCACGGGTGTCGGAAAATCTTATCCTGTTATAAGAAGCCATACGATATTGAATAACTTGCAGAACATTTTCAAAAGAAATCCTGTAGTTATGATGTATCCGGGCCGATATGAAACAAAAAAAGCAATGACATTAAGGCTCTTTGATAGACTTGATGACGATAATTATTATAGAGCATTTCCATTAGTTGAAAGGAGATTGAGCAAATGATTATTAAGGATTTATTTAAGAAACCTATCGACAGAAGCATTCAAGGCGTTGTCACCATCGGAAACGAAGATGAAGAACAAAAATGGATGGAACTTGAGGAATATGTTTGCACGGACGAAATAACCAAGCAATTCAGAATATTCTTTAGAAAATATAGAGATTCCATAGTAAATCCTACGGAGAAAATGGCCGCTTGGATCACGGGCTTCTTTGGCTCTGGTAAATCTCACTTCTTAAAAATCTTGGGTTACATTCTTGAAAACGAAGTTGTTGCTGGCGAAAAAGCAGTTGATTATTTCAAAGATAAGATCCACGACGAAATGCTTTTGGCAGATATGCAAAAATGCGCTGCTGCAAATAATAAAGTAGTCCTTTTTAATATTGATTCAAAGGCAAAATCCGATTCCAAGAATAAAACGCAAGCCATTATGGATATAATGCTCCGTGCATTTAACGAATCTATTGGTTATTGCGGCGATAGGCCGTGGGTTGCCGATCTTGAAAGAATGCTCGATGACGAAGGTTTGCTTGAAGCATTCGTTGAAAAGTTCGAAGAACTCTCCCATCGTGATTGGAAGTCAAATCGTTCAAAGGCTGCTTTGAATAAAAAGAGCATTGTTGACGCTTTAGTGGAAGTCAGAAATGTTCCAAGAGACGATGCCGAAAATTATGTCAATGATCAAATAAATAATTACACTAATTCTACTGAAGAATTTGCTAAGATTGTCAATACGTATTGCAAGAAGAACAAAACTCGTATTATCTTCTTGATGGATGAAGTCGGTCAATTTATCGGTGACAATACGCAACTTATGTTGAATTTGCAAACTTGCGTAGAAGATTTGGGTAAATATTGCCGTGGACAAGCTTGGGTTGTAGTCACCTCTCAACAAGAGTTGAAAGCGATGATTGACTCAACAAAAGATAAGCAACAAGACTTCTCAAAGATTCAAGCGAGATTTGATACTCGTATCCTTTTGTCCGGCGCAGAAGCAGGCGAAGTCATCAAGAAGCGTATTCTTGAAAAGAAAGATAATGCGGTCACACCTTTGATGTCTTTGTATGATGGCAATGCTAATAAGATTTCTAACCTTATTATGTTTGAAGGTACTCCTTCCTGGAGCGGCTACAAAGGGGCCGAAGAGTTTAAGGATGTCTATCCTTTTGTTCCTTATCAATTTGAATTATTGCAGAAGGTTTTTACGGCTATCCGCGAACACGGTATGTCCGAGGGTAAACACTTGGCTCACTCAGAACGTTCTTTGCTTAGTGCATTCCAAGATTCCGCAAAAAAATATGCCGATAGCAATGACGGAATCTTAGTCCCTTTCGATAGTTTCTATCTTACGATAGAACAGTTTATTGATTGGGATATTAAGACCGTCTTTACGTCTGCCGAAAAGAAACCGACTCTTAATGACTTTGACATCAGAGTTTTGAGAGTCTTATTTATGATTTTACACGTCAAAGAAATGCCCGCAACTCTTAATAGAATTGCGACATTGATGGTCGAATCGCTTGATGAAGATAAGATGGTTTTGAAAAACAAGATCGCGGATAGTCTTGTCCGTCTTGAAAAAGAAACCCTTATTCAAAAGAACGGCGAGACTTACGATTTCTTGACTAATGCAGAGCAAGATGTAAATAAGCAAATTAACCAAGTCGATTACAATGAAGGCGAAGTCAAGAGAACGATTTTTGACATTGTTTATGATCGTGTGTTTGAGTTGACGAAGCATTCATATAAGAATAGATACAGCTTCCCTTTGAATAGATCTGTTGACGATGAAACCAAAGGTATGATTTCTGCTGACAATATAACCGTCAAAGTTATTACTCAATTTTCCGGCTTGACAGATCCGACTTCGTTCGGCGCTGAATCTGCAAGAAATAACGCTCTTGTTGTCGATATGACGCAAGGCGAATATATCAGCGAGCTTATCAGAGCAAACCGTATCGCTATTTTCAAGAGAAACAATAGCGCTTCTACCACTGTCGCCATGACGGAAATTATGGCTAAAAAGTCTGCCGAACTTTCCGAAAGATTGAGACGTGCCGAAGATATTATCCGTGAGACTCTGCGTTCCGCCCCGATGTATTATAACGGCGGTTTGATAAGCATTAAAGAAAAAGATGGCAAAGATAGACTCACCGAGGCTCTTAACCAAGTTGTGGAACAGGAATATTATCAACTCGGCCTTGTTTCGCATTTCTATTCTGACCAAAAAGATATTTTGAACGTATTCAATGACAGTCAGCAATCTTTGTTTGGTAATGATATTACAAAAGAAGCGAATTATCCTGCCTACTTAGAGATTATCAATAAAATCAAGAACGACAAATCTCTCTTAAAGAGAACGACCGTAAAGGCGCTTCTTGATACGTTTTCAAAGAAGCCATTCGGTTGGCGTGAACTTGATATCTTGGGTATGATCGCAAGCCTTTTGAAATCAGAAACCGTTTCTATTTCCCGTCACGAAGTTGCTGTTGATATAAAAGATTATAATTTCAAAAACGATTTCGTAAAGAAAAACGGCCTTGATGTTATGGTTATCAGAACTCAAGAAAAGATTGACGACGCAATCCTTTACCAAGTAAAGAAGATCATGAATGAAATCTACTCTGTCACTTTGACGATGAAAGAAGTCGATATGAAGAATGACGTTCTTGCCTTCTTTAATCAAAAGAGAGAGTTTTTGTCAAATCTTAAAATTAAATATCAAGGAAAGTCTTTCGCGGGTTCCGGTTGTATCCCTGCGATTTATGACGATATATCTGCAATCGTTAAAACGAGCGATACGGCCACTATCTTTAATGAGATTATTGCAAGAAAAGATTCTCTCGAAGAAAACGCTGAAGTATTAGAACAATTAGAAGCTTTCTATAAGACGGGTTCAAGTCAACAAAAAGTCTATAATGACGCTGCCGAAATTGTTAGTTGGTATGACGATAACAATACTTTGTTCGGTGGCTTGGAAAGTATTGCACCTGTTGTTGCTGAAATGTCTTCTATTTTGAGTATGCCTGTTCCGTTTGGAAAAATGAGTGAGCTTGGCAATCTTGTATTCAAAGCAAATAGCGTCAAGGACCAAATTCTTGAAGAAAAGTTCCAAAATGCCGTTCGTTCCATCAATAACGATAAGGCTGAAATTAAAAAAGAATTAGACGCGGTTCTTAATTCGGATATTTCAGATAGCAAAAAAGCTCGCATTCAAGATAAGTTTGATGAAATCGAGCATACATACAATAGTTGGAACAATAGTATTTCAAAGAAAACGCCTAATTTGGAAGCATACGTTCTTTCAAGTCAAACGCAAGTTAAGGAATATAAAAAGTTTATAAATAAAGTCTTTGCAGAAGCGGAAAGTTCTGCTGCTGATGATAAACCTGCAAAGCAAGTCCGTCGCAAGACCGTAAAGGTTATTGATTGCGTTCCTACTGCAAAGAAGAAAATCAAATCCGCCGCCGATATAGATTCCGTTGTTGAATACATCAAACAAGAACTGACAAGGGCGCTTAACAATAACGACGAAATTGACTTGGATTAAGAGGTAATTTATATGGATAAAAGAGCATTACAAAGTTATGCTGTTTGGGCTAAGAATAATCTTGAAAATCAGATTGAAGTTTCACTGAAAACTCTTGGCATAAACTCTGAAAAAGACATAAAAGAAGCAAGGCGTGTCGGCGAATACACTATTATAGACGGCGATTCCAATTCATATCCAGGCGATTTGAAAAATAAGCGTGATTCGATTGTTCGTCTTGTACAAACAGACGGCTATAAGCAGGTTATCGAAGAATTTGCTTATACTTGGTTTAACAGAATCGTTGCCTTAAGGTTTATGGAAGTTCACGATTTCCTCCCCCACGGCTTCAGAGTTTTATCAAGTAGAACTGGCGGATTCGAGCCTGAAATTTTGAAAAATCTTAACTATGTTAAGGATGAATTGAATCTCGATTTGTCCGTTATTTCTCCGTTGCTTGAACAAGGCAAAATCGACGAAGCATATAGATACGTTCTTTTCCGTCAATGCGTTGCTTTGAGTGATATCTTACCCATGCTCTTTGATAAAGATGATTCATATCTTGAATTGCTTCTTCCGAAAGCTCTTTTGAAAGGTGAAACATTCATTACAAAGCTTCTTGAAATCGACGAAAGCGAGTTCCTTAATGATGTCGAGGTTATCGGGTGGCTTTATCAATTTTATGTCGCTGATGATCGTCAAGAGTTCAGAGACGCAAAAGTTGTTACTAAAGACCTCATTCCGACTTTAACTCAAGTCTTCACTCCGGATTGGATTGTGCGATATATGGCAGAAAACTCTGTCGGTCGTATTTGGATGGAAAGTTATCCTGATTCTCCGCTAAGATCCGAGATGAAGTATTACGTCGAAGACGCAACGCAGGAAGAAGAAGTTCAACGAAAGATTGACGCTATAAAGTATCAAAACGTTAATCCCGAAGAAATCCGCATTGTCGAGCCTTGTTGCGGCAGCGGTCATATTTTGGTTTACGTTTTTGATTTGCTTTATAAAATGTATGAAGAAAAAGGCTATCAACAAAGAGAAATACCAACTCTTATTATAAAAAACAACCTTGTTGGTCTTGAAATAGATAAGCGCGCGGCTCAGCTTGCCTCTTTCTCTTTGGTTATGAAAGCAAGAAGCGCAAATTCTCGTTTCTTTAATAAAACCTATTATACCGTTCCGCAAGTTCATGAGATTTGGGATTCGAGAGCCTTGCTTGTAAATGATTACAAGACTCAACTTCAGGAATTAAAGATTTTAGGTGCTTCTCAAATCAAAGATATCGAGTGGCTTGTAGAAACTTTCAGATATGGTAAGACAATAGGTTCACTTCTTAAAGTCGATAAGAAGGATTTCAAATCTATTGCCGATTCGATTGATTTATTGGATCAGAACGGCGTAAGAACCATTTTTAACTACAATTTCTTCGTTGATGGTATTAAGTGTTTGCGCCATCTCGTTAAGCAAGCAGAAATAATGTCTGCAAAATATGACGTGATGATAACGAATCCGCCGTATCTTGGAATATCAAAAATGGAAGCAGCCCCAAAGACATATCTTCAAAACAACTATCCTAACAGCAAAGCGGATATGTTCGGTATGTTTATGGAAGCTCCTTATGTAAAAAAAGATGGCTTTGTTGCAATGGTAAATCCAGATTCTTGGATGTTCTTAGTCAGTTTCGAAGAATTGAGGAAATCTATCATTATGAAACAATCCATCGTAAATATGCTCCATCTTGGTATGGGAGCTTTTGACGCTACTGTTCAAACGACTACTTTCGTCATACGCAACTCTGAAATAGGCGGAAATGGCGTTTATTACCGCCTTGTTGATGAGAAAGACAAAGAGTCGGCATTTTTGTCGGGGGGGGGGGGGTAATAACCTCCCTTGAGGCTTTTAAGGCGATACCGTCGTATTTGTTTGGATACTGGATTTCAAATGATATGATTAAAGTTTTTAGAACAGGGACACGTCTTGGTGAAATAGCAGATTCTAAACAAGGAATTGCTACAGCAGATAATAATCGTTTTTTGCGGGAATGGTTTGAAGTTGCTTATGAAAGAATATTCTTCAATGCCACGGATTACATTCAAGCAATGTACACAGGTATTAAATGGTTCCCTTACAATAAAGGAGGAGATTATAGAAAGTGGTATGGTAATAATGACTACATAATAAACTATGAAAAGAATGGTAAAGAATTAAAAGAGTCTGGTAAAGCAGTAATTAGAAACCCTCAGTTCCAATTTCAAAGGTCTTTTACTTGGTCATTAATATCCTCAAGTGTTGCAGCATTTAGATATAAGCCTAACGGACATTTATTTGATGTCGCTGGAATGAGTTGCTTTAGTGAGAAACATCTGTATTATTTGATGGCTTTTTGTAATTCTATTGTATCTACAAGACTTTTGAAAGTCATTGCCCCAACATTAAACTATCAATGTGGAGATATCGCTAACTTGCCAATTTTTATTGAGCAAGAAAGCAGAGTAAATGAATATGTTGAGAAAAACATTGAAGTAACCAAGGATGATTGGGATAGTTTTGAGATTTCTTGGGATTTCAAAAAACACCCATTGATTTAGAGGTTAGCGTTCCTCCCAAAAACGCAAGGAGGAACATAATGCAAATAAGATATGAGATGAGCCAATCAAGTTTTTATGATATACCGGGGAACATTATTGCCTATTGGGTTTCCATTTCTAAAATAAGCTGTTTTAGAAATGGAATAAAGATAGATAGCATTGCAGATGCAAGGCAAGGTATAATTCCAGGCAATGTCGAAGCATTCTTAAGACTATGGTATGAGGTAAAAAATGATAATATCGGGTTTAATCATCATGTGTACGAAGATATTGTTAGATATGGTAAGAAATGGTTTCCATATAATAAAGGTGGAGCTTTTAGGCGTTGGTATGGAAATCTTGAGTATGTAATAAATATGAAAAATAATGGATATGACATTAAGTTTTCAGGGTTGAACAATAACTATAGGCTGAGAGAACCAAAGTTTTATTTTAAGCAGTGTATTTCTTGGTCTAAAATATCAAGTGGTTTGTTTTCAATGAGATTTTTGCCTGAAGGAACATTGTTTGATATTGCAGGTTGTTGTATTTTTGAGTTGAAACAAAACGAACTATATGTATTGGCTTTATTAAATTCTGTTGTTATTTTATCATTGATGGAGTTTATGGGGGCAACACTAAATTTTGAAGTTGATCAAATTAAAAAAATACCTGTTATCTTTACAGATGAAAAAAAAGATTTAATTGATAGATATGCTGAGAACAATATAATTATGTGTAAAGATGATTGGGATTCTTTTGAAACGTCGTGGGATTTCAAAAAACATCCGCTGATATAAAAGGACGGTTTTAAGTATTAGAACTTAAAACAGGAGGAAAGTATGCTTTTTTCTAAAAGATATAGTGATTTGTTATCACAAAAAGACGCTGATAAACAGGATGATTTTTTCGGCACGATTACTTTTGGAACGAAAAAAGATATTGTTGGCATTATGCGGACTTTCAACGAACCCCAAAAGATTAGGACAAGCAGATACAACAAAGAAACAATAGAAATAGATGCTTTTTCTTATGCGCTTCTATCGTATAACCACGAAATCGGATATGACCTGTTTAACCTTGAAATGATGAATTTAAGCTATGGAATCCCTTCAATACAAGATCAATTATGCGGGTTTACGGCTTGTCTTTTTGATGTAATCGAATTGCAATACGATGTGTTATCGACGAAAGAGAAGAAAGCATTTGCAAGCGAGATCAATGAAACTTTTTCTCAAAACGATATTCCGTGGCTATTGGCTGATGGAAAGATGGTGAAAATAGACGCGAAACAATTTGAAGTCGATTTGAAGCGAAAGGCATTGGAAAAAGTGAAAGAACTGACGGATTGTGATCCGAAATTCAAGTCTGCTTATAATGAATTGCAGAAGGCGATTGAATTTTTCTCAAAAGGCGACTATCCGGAAGCGATTGTCAATGCCGAGAAGTGCTATGAAAGCGTTATGAAAATTGTTCTTGAATCTGAAAAAGGTAATGCGAAAGCATTGACGGAAAAAGTGGCGAATCAATGCAATTTACCGAATACGATAAACCCGGTCGGGTTTAAGGATAGCGTACTTATGAGCTTGCCGTTTATTCGCAACAATGCCGCTTCGCACGGGGCAGGCGCGGTCGATTCGACGATTTCAAAATCACTTGCAAACTTGGCAATCAATTTAGCGGCATCGTTATGCACTTATTTGATTGAAGAAAATAAAATGTTGACAAGCCAAAGCAATTAGCGGTGAATTAAAGAAGTGAGGACAAACAAAAATGGGCAGATTGATTACAGATAAATATAAAGAATGGGAAGCGGAGTGCAACGAGAGGTTTAACACGCTCAAAGCGAACGAAGAAGAACTCAACCGTATTTTCATTGGAATCTATGGGTTGCAAGATGAATTAACGCCGGAAGTCGCAGATAAAGACGTTACTGTAAGAAAAGCAGATCTGACAAGAGAAATCAAATCACTTATTTCATACCTTATCGGTATCGAGATGGGACGTTATTCTCTTGACGTAGAAGGTTTGGCTTATGCCGGTGGCGAGTGGAACCCTATGAATTACGTCACCTATCAACCCGATGATGACGGTATAGTCCCTATCTATCAGCAAATCGGTATGTCTGACGGATTGACAGGCAGACTTATACGCCTTATTAAGCAAATCTATGGCGAAGATACATACAAAGAGAACATTGATTTCATCGCTGACGCTCTCGGTAAAAACAATAACGAATCTTCCGAAGAAACGCTCAACAGGTATCTTAATGACGGTTTTTATGCAGACCATTTGAAGATATATCAAAAACGCCCTATCTATTGGTTGTTCTCAAGCGGAAAGAACGGCGCTTTCAAGTGCCTTGTGTATTTGCACAGATATAGCGAAGATACGCTTGCTATTATCAACTCAAAGTATTTCTTGAACGAGTCTGCGAGAATAAATGCAGAAGTGGAAGAAACAAGATTGCTATTGGAAGCCGCCGATGGCAGAGAAAAGCTCAGACTTGAAAAGCTTTATAAGTCATTGACCGCCAAACAAAAAGAAATGCTTGAGTACGGTCAGGTGTTAGACCATATGGCAAATCAATATATCTCTCTTGATCTGGACGATGGCGTAAAGGTCAATTACGCCAAGTTTCAAGATATTGAAATCGTCAATGATAGCGGAGTCAAAGTTAAAAAGGATTTGTTGGTTCCTATTAAGTAAGGAGGACTTATGGCAAGCATTGATTATCAAGGCGCCAAAACAGAGATTGAAAATATCTTCGCCCATTCCGATACGCAGCGAAAGATAATTTTCTGGTATGACGCACCAAAGAACTTCAAAGAAGATGTCGAGAATGATACCTTCCCTAATTGCCGTGTTCTTATTTGTGAAAAAAATGAGTTTGAAATCAAGAAAACTATCGAACACGAAGATCTTGTTTCCAATTTTTTGGTTTACGTTCCGAGCGAAAGACCTGCCGATACGGAGAATTGGCTTCTTGATATTTTGATGTATAGCGAAGAATACTATGCAGATACGGTGGCTCTTACTATGCGTCGTCTTGGAATAACTAATACAACGCTCAGAAAAGTCATCGAAAATCATATCAAGTTCTTTGACAACGAAGATAGAACGAAAAAAATCAAAAAATACGTTCAAATCAGCAATGATACTACTCCGGAAGCTTTAAGAATTGCTATGATGGCTGTTTTGACAAAAGCGGCTGCAAATACGATAGAATCCGTCCTTACAGAGCTGGTTTTTGAAGATGGCGAACACGCGAAATATAACGAACTCAAAAAGTATAGATTAGAAGATAGTTTTTGGAATAGTGTTTGCGACCAATATAACTATGACGGTGACTTAAAAGTAGAATCTCTTATAAAGAAGTTCATCTTCACCGCCTTCATTGAGCAAACAATCGGACAGAATAAAGATTCGTCCAATCCTTTTGATAATATGGTATCGTTTTATAAGCAGTTTTATCTTACAGATAAAAGCGTAAACGACGCTAAGTTCTTTATCGACAGAATCAAGTCGGATAAGAGATACGAAGAACTTCAAAGCAGTCTTTCTTTAGATTTGAAAATCGAAGGTCTTATTGCAACAAAAGACATTACTGCTATTCAGTTTGCCGATACTTTTGAATGTTTAGACGTTGAAATCATTTCAAAGATTGCAAATAGTTTGGTTAGTGGCAGCCTTGAATTTGACAATTTTGAACGTGTTATTATGAACCGTGTCAATTCAATGTGGTTTGAATCCCATAAGGCTGAATACGGAGTGTTACTTGCGACAGTTCGTTTCTTGAGGGCATTAGACAAGCCTATTCCCAAGGATTTGACTGTAAACGAGTATATAAATAAATATGTTAATGAGTATTACAAAATAGATACCGAATACCGTAAAGCTGTCACTTTTTATAGGCAAATCGGGTTTCCTTCTGTAGAATTTGAGCAGTTGATGGATGTTATCGAAAACTCCTATCAAATCAAGTTCCTTGACGTTTTGGGACCGGCGTATAGTACCACATTGTCTAAACAAGATGATTGGGACTTTATCGGCGTCGATATGTCTAAAGATTTCTATAGATATATACAGAAGAATCCTACCAAGAAGATGTTCGTCATTATTTCAGACGCTTTGCGTTATGAAATAGGTTATGAAATCTTCGAGAAAATAAAGGTCAATAAGGTGCTTAAAGGCGGAGCTGAAATCAGTCATATGATTAGTCCGCTTCCGTCAATAACTTCATTCGGCATGGCTTCTTTATTGCCGCATAAATCTATGACTTACAAAAAGCATCAAGTTTTACTTGATGATATGCCGACAAACGGAGTTGCTCAACGTGACTCTATTCTAAAAGCGAAGAATCCTAACTATGCCGCGATCTCCTATGAAGAAATCAATAGCTTCACCCAAAAGGAACTCAGAAACTATATTTCGGATAAGAATGTGGTTTACATCTATCACGACGTAATAGACAATGCCGGCGAACACAATGAGAGTAAAGTATTTGACGTTGTTGAAAACTGTATCGAAGAAATCGTCAATCTTGTAAAGAAACTGTATAACAATCTTCAGATTTCTAACTTCTATATTACGGCAGACCACGGTTTTATTTATCGAAGAAATGAGGTTTTGGAATCGAATAAGTATAGCAATGTAGTCCAACTGAATGCTGTCGAAACTTCCAAGCGTTATTTGATTACCGATGACGACTCAATCACTATTCCAAACACAAACGAGATTAACGTAGACAAGTTTTTCGGTAGCCATTATAAAGTTATCGCTCCATGGGGATATGATTTGTTTAAGACACAAGGCGCAGGAATACAATACGTTCACGGCGGAACTTCGCTTCAAGAGACCATCGTTCCTATCATCCACGTAAGCGAATTGCGTTCTCGCACAGACATAGAAGTTGCGAGACCTGTTAGTGTCAGATTAAAGAGTATTACTCGTAAGATCACCAACCGTAGTTTTACTCTTGAATTTGAGCAAATGGAAAAGGTTGAGGAAAAGAAGCACCCCATCACTTGTGAAACGTATATAGTTGATGAATCTGGTGAAAAGGTTTCCAACGAATATAAGTTTGTCGCCAATTCTTCTAACGACGATCCGGACACGAGAGTCACTAAGATTCGTTTTACTCTTAACAATAATCAATTTGATAGAAATAAGCCATATTTCTTGATGTTGAAAGACGTTGACGAAGATGAGTATATCGAAAAAGAACAATTTGTAATTGACATCATTCAATTTAAGATGTTTTAAGGAGCAGAATAATGGATAGCTTAGATAAAAAAGTATTTGAATTATTTTCAGGTCGCGTAGTCCCGAAAGGCGCAACTAAGAAAATAAAGAATAGTGCGAACGTTCCTACTTATGTTTTGGAATATTTGCTTGGTACTTATTGCACGTCTGACGATGAAAAAGAAATCGAAGAAGGCATTGAACAGGTTAAACGTATTCTGTCCGACAATTACGTTCGCCCTGACGAAGCGGAAAAGATTAAAGCGAAAATCAAGGAAAACGGCAATCATACCGTTATTGATAAGTTGAGCGTAAAACTCAATGAAAGAACCGATCAATTTGAAGCCGATTTTCTGTTTCTTGGTATTCACGGTATCTTTGTTCATCCAAAATATGTCAGAGAGTATGAAAAACTTCTTGCAGGCGGCATTTGGTGTATTGTTGATTTATCTTATCTTTACAGTGAAGATGATAAGAAACAAAGTCCTTTTGTGATAAACGATATCACACCTATTCAAATGCCTAATTTGGACAAAAACGAAATCATCGAAGCAAGGCACAATTTCACGAAAGACGAATGGATTGACTTCATTCTACGTTCTTCAGGCATGGAGCCGACTCAATTTGAATACCGCGTGAAATGGCACTTGCTGGCACGTTTGGTTCCGCTTGTCGAAAACAATGTAAATATTTGCGAGCTGGGACCTCGTGGAACAGGTAAATCACATATCTACAAAGAATTATCCCCTAATTCCATTTTAATTTCAGGTGGTCAGACTACAGTTGCAAACCTTTTCTATAATATGAGCAGGCGTCAAGTGGGATTGGTTGGCTTGTGGGATTGCGTTGCATTTGATGAAGTAGCAGGTATTTCTTTCAAAGATAAAGACGGCGTTCAAATAATGAAAGATTATATGGCTTCCGGTTCTTTTGCAAGAGGAAAAGACGCTATTCAAGCAAATGCTTCTATGGTTTTCGTCGGCAATATCAATCAAAGTGTTGACTCTTTGTTAAAGACATCTCACTTGTTTGAGCCGTTCCCTGAAGCAATGATAGACAGTGCTTTCTTTGACCGTATGCACGCATATATTCCGGGTTGGGAAATCCCGAAAATGCGTCCTGAATATTTTACCGATAATTACGGCTTTATTTCAGACTACATAGCCGAGTTCTTTAGAGAAATGCGTAAAGTTCCTCAAACGGACGCTTTCGATAAATATTTTAAGCTTGGTAGATGTCTTAATCAACGTGATACTATTGCAGTCAGAAAGATGGTGTCCGGTTTGGTAAAGATTATTTATCCCGATGGACGTTATACGGAAGAAGAAGTTGAAGAAATCTTGAAATATGCTATCGAAGGTCGTAGGAGAGTTAAAGAACAACTTAAAAAGATCGGCGGAATGGAGTTTTACGACGTTCAACTTTCTTATATAAAACTTGACGATATGAGCGAAGTATTTGTTCCTGTCTTAGAACAAGGTGGCGGACAACTTATTCCTGAAGGTGCTGGAAAGCCCGGTCATATCTTCACTATCGCTAACGGTAGCAATGATATGAAAGGTTTGTTCAAGCTTGAAACCACCATTGCCGACGGAAATGGCAAATTTGAAGTTTTAGGTCTTTCTTCATCTAAGGAAGCGAAAGAGTCTGTAAAGACCGCTCAGAACTATTTTAGAGCCAATGCAAAGCAAATAAGCCAATCTATTATGATTGACTCTAAAGACTATTTAATGCACATTCAAGACTGTCAAGGTGTAGGATTAGATAGCAATATCTCTCTTGCCGTTTTGGTTGGTTATTGCAGTTGCGCTCTTAATAGACCTGTCCTTCCGCAAATGGTCGTGTTAGGCTCTATGAGTATTGGTGGCACATTGAACAAGGTAGAAGAACTTGCTTCTGTTTTGCAAGTCGCTTTTGACGCAGGTGCTAAAAAGGTCCTTATTCCGATGAGTAGCGCCGTTGATATAGCAACTGTACCGGCGGATCTATTCGCTAAGTTCCAATTAAGTTTTTATAGTAGTCCTGAAGATGCGGTTATAAAAGCGTTGGGAATTGAGTAAATAGCTTTGATTAACACAAAAAAAGCCGAGAGTGATTAACTCCCGGCTTTCGTTTTATATAATTTGTGTGTTATCGGGTATATAAATTTTGCCTTCAACCATGACGGCTTTATAGGTTCTTCCGTTTACTTCTTGCTCGATATATTTTGGCTGTCCGTGTTCGTTTGCTCGAAGTATGAATTTTTCGTAATCGGGTTCGGTCAAACGAGTAATATTGACGTCGATTACTTGGTCAATATCCGATACTTCAAGTATCTTAAATCCTCGTTTTATAAGGTCGGCGGAGAACTGCCATTTCTTTTCAAAGAGTCCGTATGTATCCATAATCATACAGAAGTCTTGTTCAGGGTGATATGCGGTGATTCTGTAATAATTTGCCATAGTGTTTTCTCCTTTATGCAGCAAGTTTTTTGAGTTGTCTGTTTGCAAACGGCAACCACTTTTTGTTTACAAACTCAAGGATGTTGTCGTTTGGGGTGCTGTCGTTCTTTCCGTAACATTGAAGTATTTTCTTGCGAGAAGGCGAGTATTCCACCGTTACAAGCGGTGTGTTCGGGGCATCTTTCGTGCGGATAAAGAAAATAAGAGATTCTTCTCGCACAAACTTTTGGTCATAGTTCATACGCCCAACGCAATGTTCAAGGATTTGACCTTCTCTCACAAGGTCGTTTGGGGATAGGGCAATGATTGCAATATAGTCGGACTTTCTGTCATATTGCAATCCCGAATACTTCTCGGCAACCGCTGCGAACTTCTCATAGAAGTCTTTTCGCTTCTGTTCGTCATCCCGTGCAAGCATCGTGTGGTATTCGTCAATGCGTATATCGTGCCAACGTTTGAAATCGTGGGGATAGCGGTTTTTCTCATCGGTCATATTCAGCCCTAAATAATTGCACGCATTCCAATAGTCAAGATAACTGTGAGTGTTGGTGTTTTGTTTGGACAAGTAGTGATATAACTTTTCTCGCTCGCGCTTGAACGCGTCTCTCAAAGGAGCAAAGGTCTGGTCTTTATCCATAGAGAGTTTTGCTTTATAATACGACTGCAACTCAAGCACGTTGCGATTCTTTTTGTACGCCTGCAAAACAACGGGAATATACAGGAAAGACTTATTTAACGTGTTTCTGTTTTGGGCGAGCCATTTGCAAAATCGCTTATCTTGTCCGCACAACTTTAATATCTGTTTTGACATAGCGAGATTATGTAGTCCGAGTTTTGTGAGATATTCGATTTGCGGATACTGTTCGTAAAGTCGCAAGTATTTGAAAACGTCAATCCCCGTGTATTTATCTATTGCGCTATATTTGTATTCGGGGAAGTGTTCAAGGATATATTCGCGGTTGATTATCGGGGCATAAGGATCAAACAATTTGTCATCAGTCCATCCCCAATATCCGTCCTCGTACCAAGGTTTGTGTTTCCCAAAACCTTCTGCATACCAACCGACTATGTATCCGCCAACATATGTAAATTCCATATCTTTCACAAAGCATTTGTCCGAGTGAACGCCGTGCACCGCAACTTGTTTGCAATACCAAACGCCTTTCTTGACCTTGACCGCAACGGTTACTTTTACAAGCTCGCCGTCGTTTTTTGTGAGGTAAGAATAGAAGTGGCTTCTTGCATAAGTGCCGTTGTAAAACTTCTTGTCGTATTGGTGTATTTTCTCTCTGATGTATTTTGGTATGGGTTTAATCTTCTCGATTTTCATATTATTTTACCTCCAGTGTGTTTCCGAAAATGTCAAATAATTTGTCATAAACGGCATTAACGACTTTTGTGTTTTCATCACTCAAAATCTCGCCCGTTTCAACGTCAACAATGCGCTGACATTCGGGTTTTGTTTTCGAGATAATCCGTGTTTGTCCGTTGGTTTCAACAACCAAAATATCGTGGTGGACGGAAACTTTATTGAAGTAGATTTCGGCAGCATGATAAGGGAATCCAACCAATGGCACACGCTCTTGTAAACCGCAATCTCGGCTTGTCAAAGTTAGATCGATTTCTCTTGCGATTGCCACTGCTTTATCACCCAAAATCTCGTAGAAGTCACCG
>ULNJ01029920.1_pt1 | contig 17782 bp, 16 predicted proteins | sample 1951891 | NCBI WGS metagenome assembly ULNJ01 (sample SAMEA4835574, study PRJEB28245) | human gut metagenome | biome: gut microbiome; material: fecal sample | place: Denmark | collected 2008 | reverse complement strand
TGTTTTATAACATAGATTAAGAACTTCAACCTCTGCTTTAAAAGGCATTAAGAAAAAGCCCTCCTTCCTCATGCATTTTCTCTCCACATCTTTCACGCCCTTCACCCGTACCCTTTCTATGGCAAGTGCCTGTTTTCATGTTAAAAAGACATAGGTTTCACCCGTAACTCCCCCGTATTCCAACAAAATGTTATATCTTTGCCCCGATTATAGACTTTGACGTAACATGATAACCCTGAAAGATTTCTTTTCCTTTAAGAAGAACCGTTTTTTCTGGCTGAACCTGATAGCCATGATTGTGGTTGTTATCGGTGCATGCTGGGGCACACTGCTCTGGCTCGACCACTATACACACCACGGAGAAGCCTATGTGGTACCCAATGTCAAGAACAAGTCACTGGCAGAAGCCCAACTGGCACTTCATAACCAAAAGTTAGAGGGACTGGTGGTGGATTCCAGCTATGTGAAAGGACTTCCCGACGGCATGATACTGGACCAGAACCCGGCAGGAGGAGCCCGTGTAAAGGAAGGTCGTACGATTTACCTGACCGTCACCACTTCGAAGGTGCCCTTGGTGAAGTTGCCCGACCTGATTGACAACAGTTCCCTCCGACAGGCGGAAGCCAAACTGAAAGCCATGGGCTTCCGGTTGACGGAACCAGAATACGTTTCAGGAGAACAAGACTGGATTTACGGCATCAAATACCGAGGCAGAAGCCTGATGAGCGGCGACAAGGTTCCACACGAGGCCATACTGACCTTGTGCGTGGGCAACACGGCCATCCGCGATTCACTGGCCATGGATTCTACACAAGTAATGATAAGTGAAGGAGCATCTGAAAGCAGCGAGGCTGAGGTGGATGACTCTTGGTTCTAACCTCCCTAATTTAAAGATGGCAGAAGATTTGATTGATTACGAACTGGACGACGAAACGCCAGACGACATTGAGCCGATTGGAGGCGAACCGGAACTGTACGAACATTTCCGTACGGTGGTAGACAAGGGACAGGCTCCTGTCCGCATCGACAAATATTTATTCGAACGCATCGTCAATGCGTCGCGTAACCGTATTCAGACGGCGGCCGACAACGGCTTTGTCATGGCCAACGGGAAACCGGTGAAGAGCAGTTACAAGGTAAAGCCACTGGATGTACTGACCGTGATGATGGACCGTCCACGCTACGATAACGACATCATTCCGGAGGATATTCCCTTGGACATCGTGTATGAAGACGACGACCTGATGGTAGTGAACAAACCGGCAGGATTGGTGGTACATCCGGGCTGCGGCAATTACCACGGTACCCTGGTCAATGCCATTGCCTGGCACCTGCGCGACGTGCCAACTTATAATCCGAACGACCCGCAAGTGGGACTGGTGCACCGCATCGACAAGGATACGTCGGGCTTGCTCGTCATAGCCAAGACACCGGACGCCAAGACCAACCTGGGATTACAGTTCTACCACAAGACCACCAAGCGTGAATACAATGCTTTGGTGTGGGGCATCGTGGAACAGGATGAAGGTACCATCGTGGGCAACATCGGACGCAATCCGCGCGACCGGATGCAGATGGCCGTCATGGCCGACCCGACTCAGGGAAAACATGCCGTCACCCACTATCAGGTGCTGGAACGGCTGGGCTACGTCACCTTGGTAAAATGTGTGCTCGAGACCGGACGCACCCATCAGATTCGCGTACACATGAAATACATCGGCCACACGCTGTTCAACGACGAACGCTATGGCGGTCATGAAATCTTGAAAGGAACTCATTTCAGCAAATACAAACAATTTGTAAACAACTGTTTCGAAATCTGTCCCCGTCAGGCCTTGCATGCCAAGACACTGGGGTTTGTACATCCCCGCACGGGAGAGGAAATGTTTTTCACTTCCGAACTGCCCGAAGACATGACCTGTCTGCTGGAACGATGGAGAACATATATCAGTAACAGAGAATAATTATGAAACGTACAATTGCGATTGTAGCAGGAGGAGACTCTTCCGAGCACGAAGTCTCCATGAAAAGTGCAGAGGGTATCTACTCTTTTATCGACCAGGAAAAATATACCCTTTATATTGTGGAACTGACCAAAGCACACTGGGAAGCCATCCTTTCCGATGGAAGCCGTGCCAAAGTGGACAAGAACGACTTCAGCTTTATGGACCACGGAAAGAAAATCATCCCCGACTTTGCCTATATCACCATCCACGGAACTCCGGGAGAAAACGGTATCCTGCAAGGGTATTTCGAACTAATCGGCATCCCTTACTCTACCTGCGACGTACTGGTATCGGCCATGACTTTCAGCAAGTTCACCTTGAACCAGTACCTGAAAGGTTTCGGTGTACGGGTAGCTGAATCCATGTTGGTGAACAAACGCCATGGCATCAGCGACGAGGAGGTCATCAGCAAAATCGGACTGCCTTGCTTCATTAAGCCCAATGCCAGCGGTTCCAGCTTCGGCGTAACCAAGGTGAAAACCAAGGAGCAAATCCAACCGGCCTTACAAGAAGCCTTCAAGGAATCGGACGACGTAATGATTGAAGCCTTTATGGACGGTATCGAACTGGCCAACGGATGCTACAAGACTAAAAAGAACTCCGTAGTATTCCCTATTACCGAGGTAGTCAGCAAAAACGAATTCTTCGACTATAACGCCAAATACAAAGGAGAAGTGACGGAAATCACACCGGCACGCCTCAGCCCGGAACTGACCAGCCGCGTGCGGCAACTTACTTCAGCCATCTACGACATCCTGGGTTGCAAGGGTATCGTCCGCGTGGATTACATCATCACGGAAGGTGAGAAAATCAATATGCTCGAAATCAATACCACTCCGGGCATGACAGCTACCAGTTTCATTCCGCAACAAGTGCGTGCTGCTGGACTGGATATAAAGGATGTAATGACCGATATTATTGAGGACCATTTCAATTAATTTTGTATCTTTGGAAAGAACAAGACATTCAATATCATGAATATACCTGCTGAATTTGACGACATTCGTCCGTACACCCCCGAAGAGCTACCACAAGTCTGTGAGGAACTGCTGGACGACAAGGACTTTCAGGCTGTTATTCAGTCCGTTATGCCAGATATTCCCATGGAAATGATTGCGGCACAACTGCGTCACTGCAAAACGAACCTGGACGTGCAGAAAGCTTTCTTTCACAAGCTGCTCCATGACATCATACAGCAGCATAGCGACGGGTTCGACCTGGATGCCTCTTCCCTGCCCGACAAACAGAAGAGTTATACGTTTATCTCCAATCACCGGGATATCGTACTCGATCCGGGATTTCTATCTGTCGGCCTGCTGGATAACGGTTTCCCCAATACCGTGGAAATTGCCATCGGCGACAACCTGCTGATTTATCCGTGGATAAAGAAGCTGGTGCGGGTGAACAAGGCATTCATCGTGCAACGTGCCCTGAGCATGCGGCAGATGCTGGAATCATCGGCCCGCATGTCGCGCTACATCCATTTTGCCGTGACCCAGAAAAAGGAAAACGTGTGGATTGCCCAGCGTGAAGGAAGAGCCAAGGACTCCAACGACCGTACTCAGGAAAGTGTGTTGAAAATGCTGGCCATGGGAGGAGAAGGCGACATCGTAGACCGGCTGAAAGAGCTGAATCTTGTGCCTGTGGCCCTGTCGTACGAGTATGACCCGTGTGACTTCCTAAAGGCAAAGGAGATGCAGCAGAAACGGGATTCGGAGAATTTCAAGAAAAGCCAGGCCGACGACCTGACCAACATGCAGACGGGTATCTTCGGCTACAAAGGGCGCGTGCATTTCCAGACGGCTCCCTGCCTCAACGAAGAGTTGGAAACGCTGCGGGGATTGCCTAAGACGGAAATCTTCAACCGCCTGGCTACGCTGATTGACCAGCACATCCATCGCAGCTACCGGATGTATCCGGGAAACTATGTAGCCTGCGACCTGCTGAACGGCACCGATACCTTCGCCGGTAAATATACATCGGAAGAAAAGCAACGTTTCGAAACTTATCTGCAACAGAAACTGGATTTGATTCAGTTGCCCAATAAGGACGAAGCTTTCCTCCGCCGGTGTATCCTGCAAATGTATGCCAACCCAGCTATCAACTATCTGAAAGCCAACGAAGCATGAAACGGGTCCGTATCCTTTTAAGCGCGTTCTTCTGCCTGCTTTTTTTAGGTGCATGCAAAGAGGATGAATACGTCTATCCCAACGTGATAAGTACCTTTATCGACGTAACGACAAACGCGGATGGAACGCTTCAAAACCTTATCACCGACAAGGGAGAAGCGTTGCAGATTCTCAACCGGGATGGTTTAGACGGACTGACGCCTGATTCAACCTACCGAACGGTATCCATCTATGAGCCAAAGGAAATGAATGCGCAGGGAAATGCGACGGCTTTGCTGTATTCCTGCCAACTGATTATCGCTGTAAAGCCGGTAACAGTCGACAAGCTACCGGACGGCATCGCCAAGACCGATCCACTAGACATACAGAGCGTATGGAAATCAGGTAACTACCTCAACCTGATTCTGCTGCCTATGGCCAAAGAAAAGAGCCATATCTTCCATTTCATTGAAGACGGTATCACCGACAACGAGGACGGCAGCCGGACACTTCACCTGACGCTATATCACAACCAGAACGGTGACTATGAGGCGTTTACCCGAAAAAGTTATCTTTCCGTACCCTTATGGGCCTATGAAGGACGGCTTACACAAGGAGACCGGGTGATTCTCCGCATCCACACATACGAGAAAGGCTTTGTAAGCTACGAATTTACTTACTAACACTCCATTTATGATCAAAACGATTTATTTCATGTTTTTTATATGCATGTTCGCCGTAGCCATGGTGGCATGCAAAGGAAAATCAGGCGATGACTTCAAGAACCTGTCCGCCGATGAGTTTGAACGTTTCATCAGCGACGACCAAGTGCAGCTGGTAGACGTACGGACCGTGGCTGAATACAGCGAAGGTCACATTCCTGGCAGCATCAATATCAACGTGCTGGATGAGAAATTCTCGGCCAACGCCGATGAACTGCTGAATCCGGAACAACCGGTAGCCGTCTATTGCAAGAGTGGCCGCCGCAGCCGGAATGCCGCCAAACTACTGGTCAAGAAAGGTTTCAAGGTGTACAATCTTGACAAGGGTTTCGAAAGCTGGAAAGAACTGGGAAAAGATATTGAGCAATAAGACAGCCCCCAAGCAATTCACACCGATAAAACAGATAAGATAAAAGAATGCCGTGACCGACAAGAAGGAATATCCCTCCGCCCGTCACGGCATTTATTTTAGTGCTGATTATTACAAACTCTGGAGCATACGCTTCAACACTACCGTAGCCGAAATCTCCCGATTGGCAGCTTCCGGAATGACCAGTGAAGTCGGAGCCTCAATCACGTCATCCGACACAATCATGTTACGACGTACCGGAAGACAGTGCATGAAGAATGCATTGTTGGTCCACGACATGTGCTCCGTATCTACCGTCCAGCTCATATCCTTACTCAGAATCTTTCCGTAGTCTTCCGGACAAGTTACCCCCGGACAAGCCCAGTTCTTGGCATAAATAAACTCAGCCCCCTCAAAGGCCTTCTTCTGGTCATATTCCACCTTCGCACCACGCACAAACTTCGGATCGAGTTCATATCCGTGCGGATGTGTAATCACGAAATCCACATTGGCCTCGTTCATAAAGTCCGCAAAAGAGTTCGGTACAGCCTGCGGAAGTGCCCGCGGATGCGGTGCCCATGTCAGTACCACCTTCGGACGTTCGGTCCGCTTGTATTCCTCAATCGTAATCAAATCGGCAAAAGCCTGCAAGGGATGTCCCGTAGCCGCTTCCATGGAAAATACCGGCTTACCGGAATACTGGATAAACTGGTTCAGAATCTTCTCGGTATAGTCGTCCTCCCGACTCTCAAAGCGGGCAAACGAACGTACGCCGATAATATCACAATAAGAAGCCATCACCGGAATTGCCTCCAGCAGATGCTCACTCTTGTCGCCATCCATCACCACGCCACGCTCGGTTTCCAGTTTCCAGGCACCCTGGTTCACATCCAATACAATGACATCCATTCCCAGGTTGCGGGCTGCCTTCTGCGTACTCAGTCGCGTACGCAAACTATTATTAAAGAATATCAGCAGACAAGTTTTATGCTTGCCCAACGCTTCGTATTTATAACGGTCTTTTTTAATCTCGAACGCTTCAGCCAAGGCGGTTTTCAAATCGCCCAAATCGAATACATTGGTATAAGTCTTCATACGTAAAAGTGTATATAAATTTATTTCTCCTCGCAAATATACTATAAAAATACAATAATATCTCTCTTTTATTCATTTTTTTCGAATCTGCCCATCGCCTTCCACAATCCATTTATAGGTAGTCATCTCCCGTAATCCCATCGGGCCACGAGCATGCAGTTTCTGGGTACTGATTCCGATTTCGGCCCCCAAACCAAACTGAGCTCCATCGGTAAAGGAAGTCGGCGCATTGACATACACACAGGCCGCATCCACTGCCCGCGTAAAGAAGTCGGCCGCTTCTTTATCTTCCGTTACGATACATTCACTGTGTCCGGACCCGTATGCATAAATATGCGATACAGCTTCCGCAATATCCTCCACCGTCTTGATGGCCATCTTGTAGTCCAGGAACTCTGTACCGTAACTCTCCGGCGTGGCAGGACGAAGCAGTTCCACCGGATACCGTCCCGACAAGGCCTCATAAGCCGGCTCATCGGCATAGAGTACCACCCGGCTTTCCTGCAACGGTGCGCACAGGCCCGGCAAATCGGCCAGCCGTGCCCGATGTACGAGCAGACAGTCGAGGGCATTGCAGACACTTACCCGGCGCGTCTTGGCATTGTGGACAATAGCCGCTCCCTTGACCAGATCGCCCGCCTTGTCAAAATACGTATGACAGATACCGGCCCCCGTTTCAATGACCGGCACAGTAGCTTCCTCACGCACATAGCGAATCAGGTTACTGCTTCCACGGGGGATAATCAAGTCCACCCATCCTTCGGCATGCAACAACGCCGCCGTAGCCTCCCGGCTCGAAGGAAGCAGCTCCACCACGTGCGGGTCGGCCCCGAACTCCTCCAGCACCTCCTGAATGAGCTGCACGATAGCCCGGTTGGAAGCATCCGCATCACTCCCTCCTTTCAGGATAGCGGCGTTCCCACTTTTCAGGCACAGCGCAAACACATCGAAACTCACATTCGGACGGGCTTCATAAATCACCCCAATTACGCCGAAAGGTACACTCACTTTTTTCAGTCGCAGCCCGCTCGGCACCGTATAACTCTCCAGGACACGCCCCAGCGGGGAAGGAAGGGCCGCCACTTGACGCATGTCGGCTGCAATCCCCGACAACCGTTCCTTCGTTAACTTCAAACGGTCATACTTCGGATTGGAAACTTCCATCCGCTGCAAGTCCTCCCGATTGGCCTCCAGGAGGCTGTCTGTTTTCTCCTCTATCTTGTCGGCCACCGCACACAAAAGTGCATTCACCGTTTCCACATCCCACATTGCCAGTTTACGGGATGCTGTCCGAACGGATTGAAATATTTCATTCAGATTCATTTTCACCATTTTCAGATTACAGTTTATCGCAAAAATACAATTTCAGGCAGACATTCAAAACTTTCGAAAGGAAATAATCGTCCCTGCCAAAGAAATATATGCCCGAAAGCATGTTTATTTCCGAAAGTTTGTTATCTTTGACATAGAATATATGAGAGCAACGAACTTCTAATTATTAACCCTTAAAACAAAAGACTATGGAAGCGAAAGATTACGATTCATTGATTGAAGTTTTCAGAGGAGACCTCTGGGAAGCTGAATTGGTAAAGGGCTTGTTGAGATCAGCCGGCGTGGATGCCATGCTAAAAGACGAGACATTGTCAGCTGTCACTTCTCCTTATGCCAATATGGGAGGACACGTTTGTGTACTGGTTAATAAGGAAGAAGAAGTTTACGCACGAAAAGTAGTAGCAGAACGAAAAGCATGAAACAGTTATTCTTTATCCTAATTGCATTCTTTACCGTAGCCGTTCCGGCAGTCGCACAACAGTTGAAAACCACCCGATGGGATTCGTATGGAGTATCCTTCAAGGCTCCGTCCGACCTTACCGTAGAAGATGATTCTTCCGAAGGCTATCTGGCCGGGAACGATACTTACTACCTCACCATCCAGTTGCTGGAAGGAGAAGGCATGAAAAAAGAAGAATTGGGACAAGAACTGAAAGCCATCGCCACAGACGATGAAGTGACCTCACAAAGCGAAGTGCAACCTTTTGAGCTGCCACAGTTTCACGGCGTGCAGCTCAAAGGGAATTGCGAAGAAGAGAAATGCGTCTATTGCTACCTGCTGGCCAAAGACGGAAGCTGCGGCTTCTATATTTCCATTGTATACCGCCAGGAAAATGACAAAATTCCAGAGACTATCCTGAGAAGTTTCAGCATGGACGAATGAACTTTCAGAGAACTGCAATTTTGTGAAATAAATTAAAAAGGTAGCGTTTCCCAAAAGTTTATTTCGTATTTTAGAGCGATTTTTAAACAAAGAGCTGTTGATTTTTTGTGCCCTAAAGGCTCAAAATAACATAACATATGCATAGCCAAACGGGGGAATTAAGTAAACTCAAACCTGTTTTGAACGATTTTTACTTGACTTTTGCCTAAATTATACCCCTGACTTACATAAATAAATCCTTATTTTTGCCACAGATCCACAAAAGACCGACAGTTACAAGAAAACCTTGAATATGAAATTGACAAAACGCTTATACACTTTATCACTTACAACCGCTCTATTTGTAACCGGTTTTTTGTTACCCGGGTTTTCCACCTCCTGCACTGCACAGACAGAAACAGCCTCATCCACTACCTACAGTTGCGTAGAAGTTCCCAAAAGCATTAATTTCTGTGGCATCGACATTGACCTGACGCGCTATGACCGACGGGAACGGATGGATCGGGAGTTGATGGCGTTCACTTACATGCACAGCACTTCGTTGCAAATCATCAAGCGGGCCAACCGTTATTTTCCAATCGTTGAACCCATCTTAAGGGAACAGGGTGTCCCCGACGATTTCAAATACCTGATGGTCATCGAAAGCAACGTCAATCCGCTGGCCCGTTCGGGAGCCGGAGCAGCCGGACTGTGGCAGTTCATGAGCGGTACCGCCCGCGACTTCGACCTGGAAGTAAACCACCACGTAGACGAACGCTACGATGTGGAGAAATCAACCGTAGCGGCTTGCAAATACCTGAAGCAAGCCTATCGCAAGTTCGGCAACTGGGAAACCGTGGCAGCCTCCTACAATGCCGGTCAGGGAAGAATCAGCCAGCAACAGGAGAAACAATATACCGACAATGCTCTTGACCTCTATCTGGTAGAGGAAACTTCACGCTATGTATATCGCATCCTGGCAGCCAAACTTCTGCTCACCGACCCCAAACGCTTTGGATTCCGTCTGCGAGCCAGCGACTTGTATCCCCCCATTCCTTACCGTACAATCAAAGTTACCAACGATATTGACGACCTTGCCCGCTTTGCCAAAAGTCAAGGTATTAATTTCAGTCTGTTGAAGAGCATGAATCCGTGGTTAAGGGGAAGTTCTCTTCCCAACCACAGCGGAAAGGAATACCTCATTCGAATTCCCGATAAAGAAGAAATGTACTACAACCCAAGAGTTATCTATCCACATAACCCAGCCTGGGTGGTTGAATAAAACACATAGCAATCATTTATTTATTAAATAATTAATCCATGAAAAAACAATTAGTGTTAGGAATCTTAGGTGCTTGTGTGCTCTCGGCCAGCGCACAGACGTTCAAAGAATGGCAGGACCCCGAGGTCAATGCCATCAACCGGGCACCGATGCACGCAAACTTCTTTGCGTATGAAAATGCAGAAATGGCCACCAAGGCCGTCAAGGAAGACTCCAAGAACTTCATGAGCCTGAACGGCACTTGGAAGTTCTTCTGGGTACGGAACGCAGATGCCCGCCCCACGGACTTCTGGAAAGTCGGCTTCAACGACAAGGGATGGGATAACCTGCAAGTACCGGGTGTATGGGAGACGCAGGGATATGGCGATCCTATCTACGTCAATGTAGGTTATGGATGGCGTGGCCGCTTCGCAAACAATCCTCCCTACGTACCGACCGAGCAAAACCATGTAGGCTCTTACCGCCGGGAGATTATGGTGCCGGCCGACTGGAGCGGCAAAGACATCATCGCTCACTTCGGAGCTGTCAGCTCCAACATGTACCTGTGGGTGAACGGCAAGTTTGTGGGCTACAGCGAAGACAGCAAACTGGAAGCAGAATTTAACCTGACCCCGTACCTGAAACCGGGACAGAAGAACCTGATTGCCTTCCAGGTGTTCCGCTGGTGCGACGGCTCGTATTTGGAAGACCAAGACTTCTTCCGCTACACTGGCGTGGCACGCGACTGCTACCTCTATACCCGCAACAAGAAACGCATCGACGACATCCGTGTCACTCCCGACTTGGATAGCGAATACAAGAACGGTTCACTGGCCATCACCCTGAACCTGAAAGGAAACGGCAATGTCAGCCTGGAACTGCTGGATGCAAAGAACCAGACCGTGGCTTCTACCGAAGTGAAAGGCTCCGGCAAGGTAGCCGCCACCCTGCAAGTAGAAAACCCGCAGAAGTGGAGTGCGGAAACACCCTACCTGTACACCTTGCGTGCAACCCTGAAAGACGGCAGCAAGACCAGTGAGGTGGTACCGGTGAAAGTCGGTTTCCGTAAAATTGAACTCAAGAACGCACAGATTCTGGTCAACGGCCAGCCGGTACTCTTCAAAGGAGCCGACCGCCACGAAATGGACCCCGACGGCGGATACGTGGTTTCACGGGCCCGCATGATTCAGGACATCCAGATTATGAAGCAGCTCAACATCAACGCGGTGAGAACCTGCCACTATCCGGACGACAATTTCTGGTATGACCTCTGCGACAAATACGGTATTTATGTCGTAGCCGAAGCTAACATCGAATCCCACGGAATGGGTTACGGCGAAGAGACACTGGCCAAAGAACCCAGCTACAAGAAAGCCCACCTGGAACGCAACCAGCGCAACGTGCAGCGTGGCTTCAACCACCCGAGCATCATCTTCTGGTCACTGGGTAACGAAGCCGGCTACGGTCCGAACTTCGAAGCCGCTTACGACTGGGTCAAGGCTGAAGACCCAAGCCGTGCCGTACAGTACGAACAGGCCCGCATCGACGGAAAGACAGATATCTACTGCCCGATGTATGCCGACTACAAATGGTGCGAAGAATACAGCAAGAACGACAAATACCAGAAACCGCTGATTCAGTGTGAATATGCACATGCCATGGGTAACTCCGAAGGCGGCTTCAAGGAATACTGGGATTTGATTCGCAAGTATCCGAAATATCAGGGAGGATTCATCTGGGACTTCGTCGACCAGTCTATCCGCTGGACCGGCAAGAACGGTAAGATGATTTATGCCTATGCCGGCGACTTCAACCGTATGGACGATTCCGGCGACAAGAACTTCTGCGACAACGGCCTCATCAGCCCCGACCGCAAACCGAACCCGCACGCCTACGAAGTACAGTACTTCTACCAGAACATCTGGACCACTGCGGGTGATCTGTCCAAGGGAGAAATCAAGGTGTACAACGAGAACTTCTTCCGCGACCTGTCGGCCTACGCACTGGAATGGGAAGTGCTGAAAGATGGAAAAGCCATCCGTAGCGGACGTGTGGACAACCTGAACGTGGCTCCTCACCAGACTGCCACCGTGAAACTTGACCTGGGCAAAACTTGCCAGTGCGGCGAATGGCTGCTCAATGTAAAATACATCCAGAAGAACCGCGAAGGCTTGCTTCCGGCAGGCTCCGTAGTGGCCAAAGACCAGCTGGTACTCAATCCGTACAAAGCTCCGGCCATGGACCTGAAGAACGTAACAGCTACCAACCAGCAGGTGGTTGAACCGCAAATCAACCCGAACTATCCGGACTACATCGCCGTGGAAGGCGACGGATTCTACATGGAATTCAGCAAACGCAACGGATATCTGGACAAATATGATGTAAATGGAGTAAGCATGCTCAAAGAAGGGGAAGCCCTGACACCGAACTTCTGGCGTGCTCCGACCGACAACGACTTCGGTGCCGGCCTGCAAAACAAGTATGCGGCTTGGAAGAACCCGGGCATCAAGCTCACCGACTTCAACTACAAGGTAGAAAACGGACTGGCAGTGGTAAATTCCACTTACGACCTCACAGAGGTATCGGCCAAACTGTATCTCACCTACCAGATTAACAACGAAGGTGCCGTGAAGGTTACTCAGAAAATGGTGGCCGACAAGAACGCCAAAGTATCGCCGATGTTCCGCTTCGGTATGCAGATGGTCATGCCGAAATCCTTTGAAAAGATTTCCTACTATGGCCGCGGCCCGATAGAAAACTACATCGACCGTAACCACTGCACCGACTTGGGCATCTACAACCAGAACGTAAGCGACCAGTTCTATCCGTACATCCGTCCGCAGGAAACCGGAACCAAGACCAATATCCGCTGGTGGAGACAGTTGAACATGGCTGGCAACGGACTGATGTTCGTGGCTGAAGCACCGTTCTCCGCTTCTGCCCTCCACTACACCATCGCTTCTTTGGACGACGGCACGGAAAAGAAACAGAGCCACTCCTTCGAAGTAGAAGAAGCCGACCTGACCAACCTGCTGATTGACAAGGCACAGATGGGTCTGGGTTGTGTCAACAGCTGGGGTGCCCTGCCGGAAGCCCAATACATGCTGCCTTACGGAGACTATGAATTTACTTTCATCATGACTCCGGTGAAAGGCTACATTGCATGCGAATAAAATAAAAGCATACATACGAATAACTGCAACGCCTCGGCCTCCACAAGCCGGGGCGTTCGTTTTATCTGCCAACTGCTCCCTCACAACAGTTTCCTTATTCCAAACATAAAAACGCCCAAAAGATAAAGGAAGAACCTCTTGTCACTGTTTATTTCTTCCTACGCGGAAACATACGTCTACGTGTCGGAAGCCATATATCTCCGCAAAGGGAAACCTACGTTTTGCACAAGGAAACCCTAAAAAATAGACAACCGTTTGCAACAAAGGTCTTCATCGTTTCTACAAATCTCAATATCACCCATTTAAACCATGGCAGACTTGTTTTACCTCAATCAAATTTTACATCCGACTCTAAACCTAATAAATGACCATATACACTTATTTTTTTACCAAGTAAGCTTAATTTATATAGGAAAACGGTTCTCTGCCATTGTTAAGGATTCTGAAAAATTTTATATTTGCATAAGAAAAGGCATGTTATAATCTATATCATAAAGAATTTATTCTATGTAAAATATATCGATATATGAAAAAGAATATCAAACATTTCTATAACCACCCTGCGTATATTTTATGTGGTCTGCTGCTATACATGTTTATCTCATGCACACCCAAACAGAACACCTACCACACACAGCGGAATGCAATAGACACCTTCCTTATCAATCGCTACGATTCCATTTATACATATCCAACACTCATGGAACAACGCTTCCGTACAGCTCAAACAGGGTTAACGGATAGCACATCCTATTACAAGCTGGAATTATTCTCCAGCTACTGCCTTTTTCTCCAAGGTTATGCAGACAGTGCTTTATGGATGAACCGGCGAGTGGAAAATTATTGTCTGACACATCCTCATAGCAATGCGCTGGCTGCCCAATGCTGGAACCATCGCTTCGCTATCCTTCAGGCACTATCCCAAAGAGATTCGGCTATCGCCTGCCTGCATCACGCGTATGACGCCCTGATGTTATCGGACGACCGTTCAGAACTGGAAAACATCTGCATCAACCTGGCAGACCAATACAGACAAAAGGGAGAATTAGCCAATGCCTCCCGCTATTATCGACGCGCCTTATGGCTGGTTGATTCATTGGGATCAGAACGTATCCGGTTCAGTATTTATACAGGACTGGCACAAGTGTATGCCGACTTGCATAATTTCCGGCAAGCCCATCACTATTTTGACATGGCTGAACAAAATCCGGAACCACGCCTCAGCTACGAGAACTACATCTATTACAATTCAAAAGGAAACTGTTATTACTTTGAAGAGAAATACCCCGAAGCCTTGCAATGTTTCAAACATGCTTATGAAGTGTGTCGGCAATTTAACCAACCCTCGTATGATGCGCTGATTGAAGCCAACATTGGAGAAATCTATACACTCATGAACCGCAACGATTCTGCACACTATTATTTGAATAAATCCTATGCCTACTTTCAAAACGATTCCACTACCAGTGAAGAAGTCATGTTTTATCTTAATAGTCTGCAAGCCGCACTGGCATTAAACGAAAACCGACTGGACAGCGTGAACTACTATCTGTCCAAGCCATACGACGCCTTGAAAATAGGTCCGCTTTACATGTATCTGCACAATAAACGCTTTATGGAATATTATGCCCGAAAAGGTGATTTTGCTCACGCTTACCATTATCGGGCAGCCATGAACCAATATGATGATTCCATGCGTAACCTGCGTCATATCAACAACATCACAGAAATAGACTACCGCTACCGCCAGGATACCACCCTGTTAAAGCGCGATGTAATGATAGCCCACAACCGTGAACAGCTCTCTGCCCAACGCAACACACTGATACTCGTGTTGTCATTACTGGTTATCTCCATCTTGGGTGCAGCACTCATCATTGTGCATATCAACCGTAAAAACGAGCGTAAATTCAACCAGCAACTGGCACTTGTGTCAAGACTACGTATGGAGAACGTAAAGAACCGCATATCCCCACACTATGTGTTTAACGTACTCAACACCGTGATGCCGATTTTCAAACAATATCCCGACCTGTCTCATTTACTAAAGCTTTTTATCCAGGTACTACGCGGCAATCTGTTGGTCTTCGACCAAATCACTGTCACCTTACAGGATGAAATAGAACTGGTAAAGAACTATGTCGCCCTACGCCAGGAAACCACTCCCCACACGCCGACTACCAAATGGGAAATAAATCCTGCAGTCCCCATGCAAATGCTCATACCTTCAATGAGCATACAGATACCCGTAGAAAATGCACTCAAATACGCATTCGACGGTGAGCCCTCAGCAGATGCTTGCCTGCTGGTACAAATTGACGTAATCGAAAAAGGAATATTAATCCACATACGCGATAACGGCTGCGGATACGACCCCGGACACGGCGACCACTCAGAAAGAGGAACAGGCAATGGACTAAAAATGTTATTCCGCACAATAGAACTATTCAACGGGAAAAATACGGAAGCCATGGAGTTCCGTATCGAGAATCTTTCCAACCAAGGCCAAAAAGGCACACTGGTGAGCCTTTACGTCCCATTCAACTATCAATTCAAACTTTAAACAAATGACAACAAACATTACGACTATTATCGTTGACGATGAACCCAATTCCATCCGCAATTTGGCGGATGACCTGGCCGTTTATCCAGAAATAAATATTCTGGACACCCAGACTTCTCCACAAAAGGCCAAAAAGAGTATCATCCAATATCAACCCGATTTATTATTTCTCGACATTGAGTTTCCCACCACCAACGGCATCGATTTATTGCAGGAAATCAGACCTTATATGTATAACAATATGCATGTGGTATTCTATACCGCATTCGACAAATACATGATTGATGCATTGCGTGCCTCTGCCTTTGACTATCTGTTAAAGCCCTACCAATCGGAAGAACTGCTCCAGATTGTAGAACGCGTAAAGCATGAAAAAGGCAACAATCCGATTAATTTTGAACAGGCCATGCACCAGCTACTCAATAAAGATTGCAAATTCGCCGTGCAAACGGTCAACAATCTGCTGCTGCTCCGTGATTCCGAAATACTCTATTTCCAGTACTCCAACGAGAACCGTTGCTGGAACATGATACTCACAAACATGAAACAGCATCGCCTGCGACTAAGTACCAAAGCACGCGACATCCTAAATTTACATTCTTCCTTCATCCGCATCAACACAGATTGCATTCTTAACATTGACTATCTGTCTTCCATCGAAAACAGCACGCTGCGATGCATCCTATACGCTCCTTTCAATGATCTGGAATTAATTGCCAGCCGACGTCATTACAGCAAAATAAAAGAAGCCTTAAAATTGCTGTAAAATTATAACCAATTAAACTCCTTTCTCAACCGATTGAATGCCTCAATTACGCATTTAATCGGTTTCTTTATTTTTCACTATTTTACATTTATTTTCTGTTGTTTACTTTTGTGAATACAAATAAATTATTTCACCATTTAAATTATTAAATTATGAAAAAGCTCTTATTAATTGTATTCCTGTTCACATCTATGGGAGCCTATTCCCAAGTAGTTATAGATGAAAATATCCATGCAGATATACCGGATAAAAAAGAATACAAAGAAGAAAAAAAGAAGTCGGCTGAAGAAGGAGAAGAAGAAAAAATGCTATCAAACAAGCAGAGTTCACTAAATTTCGATTACCAGTTCCTGGATGGAGGATATGGACTGGGAATAGGACTTGCCTGGAAACACTTGTTACTAAACTATTCTCTCAAAAGCGGTGAAACCCAATCTCCTGTAACTGAAAATTCTGGATGGGACGTAGGCATTGGTGCCCATTATCGCTTTTGGTATAAGAATCTCCTCTTTCTTGATGCAGACTTAGGAGTAAGATACGCTCATTGGAAATTCAAGTACACTACAAAAGAACAAACTGGTGGACATACCACTCCCTCCGGCGTGTATATACCAGAATACGACTATGACAATCAATCTGAATCCAATGGGAATTTCGGACTTTTTATTTCTCCGAAAATCGGTGTAAATCTGTATAAAGGAGTTTCAATAGCCGCCGGATACCGTTGGGACTTCTCTAAATTTAAATTTGATAAGGATCATATTGGAGATTATTTCACATTAGGACTAATATTCGTTTGGGATTAATTACTTCAACTGCAAAATTATGAGAATTGTTACCGTAATTCTATTTTTTATGTGCACCCTATCTCAGGTGAATGCACAAGACATTATTGGTTACTTTGCAGGTCAGCCTGATTCATTCTCTGAATATGCTGTATATGTGGGAGAAAAGAAAAAACTGAATCTAGGCTTTTCATACATCCAGACCCGTGTCGTTTCTACAAAAGCTACAGAAAAAGGGAAAATAGTCACAACAGAACATAAGATTCTAAACAAAAAGAAAAAAATTTCCAAACTCATCAAGGCCATGGGAATGGGCGAAGGTATTCTTATGCCTACTACAATTGACGAAAAAGGAGGCTATTATTTAACCCACGATTTTCTGTTAGGATATGGGAAAAATATGGAACGAAAAGGCTATATCTTTTATGTCCCGTCTCAATTAAGCGTAGGTGACACCTTACAAAGTGGGAAACAAATACTTTCTTATCAACTAATGGGAAGAAAAAACAAAATACTTGTTACTTATTCCGATATGAAAGTCGTCAGTGAAGAGAACCTAAGCACTGCAGCTGGTGAATTCCCAGGCGTAAAAATTGAGGGAAAAGTCAATATAGATGACTTAAAGAATGACCGTAATTCAGAACAAGGTACCGTCACATACTGGATGGCTAAGGGAATTGGTGTAGTAAAATATCTTAATGATTTCGATAGCTCTTATACATTCGAACTGGAGTCATTTAAATAATTCACTCTAAATTAC
>ULNJ01014021.1_pt1 | contig 18176 bp, 10 predicted proteins | sample 1951891 | NCBI WGS metagenome assembly ULNJ01 (sample SAMEA4835574, study PRJEB28245) | human gut metagenome | biome: gut microbiome; material: fecal sample | place: Denmark | collected 2008 | reverse complement strand
AACTTGCAGGCGAACTTATGGACGCCTATAACAGCACTGGCGGCGCGTTTAAGAAGAAAGAAGAAGTTCATAGAATGGCTGAGGCTAACAAGGCATTCGCTTCTTACAAGTGGTAAAATCCGCTTAACACTTTTAGTTTGTGCATTTTTGGGAAAATTTGAAAGGTGGGCAAATTTGTTTGCCAAACCGCCCAAAATTGGTTATAATTAAAAAGTAATTTAGGCTTAGGCCTAACCTAGAAAATAAGGAGAAAAATTTTTTATGCCCAGAGATTATGCTTTAAACAAAATCCGTAACATTGGTATTATGGCGCATATCGACGCTGGTAAAACTACCACAACTGAACGTATTTTGTATTACACGGGTAAGTCTCACAAGATTGGCGAAGTTCACGATGGTCAAGCGACTATGGACTGGATGGAGCAAGAGCAAGAACGTGGTATCACCATCACTTCTGCTGCAACAACTTGTGTTTGGAAACAACATAAAATCAACATTATCGACACCCCTGGCCACGTAGACTTTACTATTGAAGTAGAGCGAAGCTTAAAGGTTTTGGACGGTGCGATTGAGCTTTTCACCGCGAAAGAGGGCGTTCAGGCGCAATCTATTAAGGTTTGGAAGCAGGCTGATAAATATGGCGTTCCAAGAATTGCCTATATTAATAAGATGGATACATTGGGTGCTGACTTTTATTTCGCGGTTAACGCGATGAGAGAGCAACTTGGTGCTAACGCCGTACCTCTTCAATTGCCAATCGGTAAAGAAGACGGCTTTACGGGGATCGTTGACCTTGTTGAGATGCACGCAGTTATCTATAAAGATGACGAAGGCAAGGATATGGAGATCACCGAGATTCCTGATGATATGAAAGACCTTGCTAACGAATATCATCAAAAACTTGTTGAGGCGGTTGCTGAAACCGATGACGCGCTTTTAGAGAAGTTCTTTAATGGTGAAGAATTAACCAAAGAAGAGCTTAAAGCGGGCATCAGAAAGGCAACAATCGCTTTGCATATGACGCCAGTGCTTTGCGGCTCGTCATATAAAAACAAGGGGACGCAACTTTTGCTTGACGCAGTTGTTGACTATTTCCCATCACCACTTGATATCCCTCCTGTTAAAGGCGTGGATATGAATGGTAACACAATCTACCGTAAGGCTGATGATAATGAACCACTTGCTGGTCTTGCATTTAAAATCGCTAAAGACCCATTTGGAACGCTTACTTTCTTCCGTATTTACTCTGGTAAAATCACAACGGGTTCTTATGTTTATAACTCAAACAAAGACAAAAAAGAAAGAATCGGCCGCTTGGTAAGAATGCACGCTAACGCCCGAACCGAAGAAACTGAGGCTTATGCTGGTGATATCGTTGCTATCGTTGGTTTGAAAGACACAACAACGGGTGAAACGCTTTGTGCTGAAAACGCACCAATCATTTTGGATCCAATGGAGTTTCCTGAACCAGTTATCTCTAAGGCCGTTGAACCAAAAACAAAGGCTGACCAAGAGAAGATGGCAATTGCGCTTGCAAAACTAGCCGAAGAAGACCCATCATTTCAAAGATTTACGGATACTGAAACGGGTCAAACAATCATTAAGGGTATGGGTGAGTTACACCTTGATATCATTATTGATCGTATGCGTCGTGAATACAAGGTTGAATGTAACGTAGGTGCGCCACAAGTTGCTTACCGCGAAACGTTTAAAACCCCAGTAAGAAGCGAAGGCAAATATATCAAACAATCGGGTGGTAAAGGTCAGTATGGTCACTGTATCATTGAGTTTGAGCCACTTGAACCTGGCAAGGGTTATGTGTTTGAAGATAAAACGGTTGGTGGATCTATTCCAAAAGAATATATTCCAGCTGTTGATAAGGGTATCCAAGAGGCGCGCATGAGCGGTGTTCTTGCTGGATATGAAACTGTTGACTTTAAGGCGACAGTTGTTGATGGTAGTTATCACGAAGTTGACTCTTCGGAAATGGCGTTTAAAATCGCTGCATCGATGGCATTTAAGGATGGAATGAAAAAGGGCAACCCTGTTATCCTTGAGCCTATCATGTACGTTGAAATTGAAGTGCCAGATCAATATCTCGGAGATGTTATGGGCGATGTTTCACGTCGTCGTGGTAACGTAATGGGAACTTCACTTAAAAACGGAGTGCAAACCATCAGGGCAGAGATACCACTTGCTGAAATGTTTGGTTACGTAAGTGACTTACGTTCTAACACGCAAGGCCGTGGTAACTACACTATGGAACCTTCACACTATGCCGAAGTTCCAAGAAACGTAGCCGAAAAAATTATCGGCGAAAATACAAAAAAGTAAATTAAAAAAAGGAGAATAAAAAAAATGGCAAAAGCTAAATTTGACAACTCAAAACCTCACGTTAACGTTGGTACAATCGGCCACGTTGACCACGGTAAAACCACTCTTTCTGCTGCAATTTCTTTCATTATGGCTCATGACTTTGATCCAGATAGCAAAGAGGTTAAAGACTACAACCAAATTGACTCAGCACCAGAAGAGAAAGCTAGAGGTATTACAATTAACACTGCTCACATTGAATACCAAACTGCAAACAGGCACTACGCACACGTAGACTGCCCAGGACACGCAGACTATGTTAAAAACATGATCACGGGTGCAGCTCAGATGGATGGCGCTATCCTTGTTGTTGCTGCAACTGATGGCCCAATGCCTCAAACTCGTGAACACATCCTTCTTGCTCGTCAGGTTGGTGTTCCTAAAATCGTTGTTTTCATGAACAAAATGGATCAACTTAACGGCGACACTGAACTTGCTGACCTTGTTGAGATGGATATCCGTGAACTTTTAAACCAATACGATTTTGATGGAGACAACACTCCTATCATCCGTGGTTCAGCTTTCCTTGCTTTGGAAGATGCAAAAGCAGGCAAATGGGATACTGAAAACGTTAACGCTATTCGTGAACTTATGAAGGCGGTTGACGAGTATATCCCAACCCCAGCTCGTGACACCGATAAGCCTTTCCTTATGCCTATCGAAGACGTGTTCACTATCACTGGCCGTGGTACAGTTGTAACTGGCCGTGTTGAGCGTGGTGTATTAAAACTTAACGACACTGTTGAAATCGTTGGTATGACTGAAAAGGCACAACAATCAGTTGTAACTGGTATCGAAATGTTCAGAAAACTTCTTGACGAAGCAGTAGCTGGTTATAACGTTGGTGTTCTTCTTCGTGGTATCCAAAGAACTGACGTTGAGCGTGGTCAAGTACTTTGCAAACCAGGTTCAATTCATCCACATACTGAGTTCACTGCCGAAGTTTATGTTCTTACGAAAGAAGAAGGTGGACGTCATACTCCATTCTTCAACAACTATCGTCCACAATTCTATTTCAGAACTACTGACGTTACTGGTTCTATCGAACTTCCAGAAGGTACTGAAATGGTTATGCCTGGCGATAACACAAGAATGACTGTTAAGCTTATCACTCCAATCGCAATCGAAGAAGGTCTTCGTTTCGCTATTCGTGAAGGCGGCAGGACGGTTGGTTCTGGTGTTGTTTCTAAGATCATCAAGTAAGTAAAAACCGCGAATTTGCGCGACTAAATTCAGAAAAGACAACGTCACTAAGCGTTGCAGCCGAATGAGGCTAGCTACCGCTTAGATGACAACGTCTTTTCTTTTTTATTAATCACAAATTCGCGGTTTTTACACGTGACTAAGATAAAAAATTGTAAAACAGATTTGGGGCGATAAAAGGCAAAATTGCGAGGCGAAAACCGAACGCGAGTACGAAAGTACACTTTTGGGTATCGGTTTTTTTATTTGTGTCATCTTCATCCAAATCTTGCGATCTTTACACGTAACTAATGTTATATGGGTGTAAAATAAAGTGGGGTGATAAAAGGCAAAATTGCGACCGCTTTTTGAAATGAAAAACGGTTGTAATTCAACTTAATAGTGCATACACTTAAACAAAGGGGTGGGTATGGAGTTTTGGGCTTGTGGTTTAAGCAGGGTATGCAAAGAATTGGATGTTGATGGGCGCGGGTTAAAATCGCGCGATGTTGAAAAACAAAAAGCGCAATTTGGGACTAATGAACTTGAAAAACAGGCAAAAATTAGTCTTTTTGCGCGTTTTTTTGCACAATTTAAAAATATGATGGTAATAGTGTTGCTTATCTCGGCAGTGATAAGTGTAACGCTGTCTTTGGTTAAGGGGCACTATGAAGACTTGTTTGAGGGCGGCATAATTTTTGCCATCGTTATTATAAATGCCATTATCGGCGTTATTCAAGAGAAAAAGGCCGAAGACAGTTTGGCGCTTTTGGCGCAAAAAACGGGTACGCATACCAAAGTCTTTCGCGATCAAAAGTGGCAGATTATTGACACAAAAGAGGTTGTGGTTGGCGACCTTGTTGAGTTAAAGGCGGGTGACTATGTTCCGGCGGATATGCGCTTAACAGAAACTCACAACCTTAAATGTGATGAAAGTTCTTTAACGGGCGAAAGTCACGCGGTGTTTAAAGACGCAGATGTAATTTGTGACGAAAAGACACCGCTTGCCGACCGCGCAAATATGGCGTTTTCGGGCACCAATGTAACGTTTGGCAAGGGCACGGGCATTGTTGTTAAGGTTGGCCGCGCGACGCAGATGGGCGCAATCGCAAAAATACTTAACAAGCAGATTAAAGACAAGTCGCCGCTTGAAAAGAACATTGATAGAATTGGCAAGATTATAACGTTTGGTGTTTTGGCGATTGTTGCGGTTGTGTTTATTACCGAGCTTATATTTTGCTCGCGCCTTAATGTTTTAGAGGCATTTTTAATATCCGTGGCGCTGGCAGTGGCCGCAATTCCTGAAAGTCTGCCCGCGGTTATAACGATAATTATGGCGCTGGGTGTAGAGCGGCTTGCAAAAAAGGGCGCGATTGTTAAAACCCTTAACGCCGTTGAAACGCTTGGCTGCTGCAACATTATTTGCAGCGACAAAACGGGCACGCTTACCCAAAACAAAATGCAAGTTAAGCATATCTACACTGGCGGAAAGCTGTTTAGCGCCGACGAATTTAACGCAAATCAAAATGCCAACATTATGCGTGCCATCGTTCTTTGCAACAACGCAAAACTTTCCTCCGGCGGCCAGATTTTGGGCGATGCGACCGAAACCTCGCTTTTGCGATTTGCGTATGACAAAAAAATAGACATTGACGCCGCAAATATCAGTTGCCCGCGCGTGATTGAAGTTCCGTTTGACAGCACCAGCAAATCGATGACAACCGTAAACACAATTAATGGCAACAACGTGATTATAACAAAGGGCGCATTTGATTATCTTTTAAAGGATTGCTCGCAGATACTTATTAACGGGCGCGTTGAGGCGCTGTCTACCAAACTTAAAAATGACTTATTAAGCATTCACAAATTTATGGGGCGGCAGGCTGAACGCATAATCGCGGTCGCTGCGTGCATTGTTGAAAAAACGCAAAACGACGCTCAAAATCTTGAAAAAATGGCAAAAAACAGGCAAAATATGGTGTTTTTGGGACTTTTTGGCATTGTTGACCCGCCGCGGGCCAACGTTAAACATAGCATAAGCAAGTGCGTTCAGGCTGGGCTGAAACCAATAATGATAACCGGCGACCATCCCGATACTGCGCTGGCCATTGCTAAAGAAATCGGCATTGCAAAAAACGAGGCCGAGGTTATAACGGGGCAAGAGTTGGCGGCTTTAAGCGTTAAACAAGTGCGTGAAAAACTTGGGCAGTTTTCGGTATTTTGCAGAGTATCACCTGAGGACAAGGTAAAAATCGTCCACGCGCTTAGGGGGCAAGGCCATGTTGTTGCGATGACGGGTGATGGCGTAAACGACGCGCCAAGTTTAAAAATGGCCGACATTGGCGTTGGGATGGGGTCGGGCACTGACGTAACCAAATCTGTCAGCGACCTGATACTTACAGACGACGATTATTCTACTATCGTTGTTGCCATCGAAGAGGGGCGAACGATTTACAGCAATATTCAAAAAACTTTGCAATTTTTGCTTTCAACCAACGCGGTTGAGGTTTTGGGCATATTTATCACGGCCTTGATTATGAAAAATGCGGTATTTTTGCTGCCTAGCCAGATACTGTTTATCAACCTTATAACTGACAGTTTGCCCGCCTTTGCCCTTGGCCTTGAACCGCCTGAAAAAGATCTTATGAAGCACCCGCCGCGCATCACTAAGCAATCGCTTTTTGCGGGAGAGGTGGGCACCGCAATAATCTATCAGGCCTTTGTTCAAACGCTTATCGTTTTGGTTATGTTTGTTGTTGCAAACGCAAAACTTGGCAATGAAATCGCCAGCACTATGGTATTTTTAACCATTTGTTATATGCAAATCTTGCACGCAGTTAACTGCAAAACCAACAAAAGCTTGTTTAAAATAAAGCCATTTGCCAACATTACTTTTAACCTTAGTTTTATCGCTTTGTTTGCGCTTATAACGGCGGTTGGCGTTATTCCAATTATGCAAAAAGCCTTCAATATTGTATCTCTAAACCTTACACAATGGCTAATTGTTGCATTTTTTAGCATTTCTATCATTCCAGCTGTTGAATTTTGCAAGTTTTTATTGCATTTGGCCAAAAAATCACGCAAAAACACCATAAATTCCGCAAAACCAATCAAAAACGCCGCCAAAACCGCCTAAAAATGCAATTAAATGACCATTTTACAGAAACCCATATAAGGAATAAATATAAACAAATTCAAATTAAACATTACCAATAAATTAAACAAAATAAAAAACTCTAACGCGATTGTTAGAGTTTTTGTTTTCTAAAATTTTTGATAATAAATTAGTGTTTTATTAATTTTTAATTACTTTAATTAATTTTTAATTGGTTTCATTGTTGGGAACAATAAAACGTCGCGAATTGAATAGTTGTCAGTTAAAAGTTGAACCAACCTGTCAACCCCGATGCCAAGGCCGCCCGTTGGAGGCATACCATATTCAAGAGCGCAAACAAAGTCGTCATCAGGAAGATTGGCCTCTTCGTCGCCGTTAGCGCGCGCTTTGGCTTGGGCTATGAAACGCTCTTTTTGGTCAATAGGGTCATTAAGCTCGCTGTATGCATTGGCAAGTTCGCGGCCAGTTACAAACAACTCAAATCTTTCAGTAAGCCTTGGGTCAGCACCATACTTTTTGGTAAGCGGACTGTTTTCAACAGGGTAGTAGCAAATGAAGGTTGGCTGAATAAGTTTTTCTTCAACAAATCTGTCAAACAAATCAACCAAAAGTTTGCCCCACGATAGTTTTGCATCAAATTCGATACCCTTATCTTTACACTGCTTTTGTGCATCTTCAAGGCTGCCTGAAAAGTCAACGCCAGTATACTTTTTAACCGCGTCAATCATTGAAAGGCGCGCAAATGGCTTTGAAAAGTCAACCTCAACGCCCTCAAACGTGGTTTTAGCCTCGCCGTTAACACGCGTTGCAAGAAATCTAAACAAGCCCTCGGTTAAGTTCATCATCTCAACAAAGTCAACATACGCCTGATAAAGTTCAACCGTTGTAAACTCTGGGTTGTGCTTAATGTCCATCCCTTCGTTTCTAAAAAGGCGGCCAATCTCATAAACCTTTTCAAACCCTCCAACGATAAGGCGCTTTAGATAAAGTTCTGGCGCGATGCGCAAAAACATATCAATATCAAGCGCGTTGTGATGCGTAACAAACGGACGCGCATTAGCCCCGCCCGCGATGGTGTTAAGAATAGGCGTTTCAACCTCGATAAACCCGCGGTTATCCAAAAACTCGCGAATGCCTGAGATAATGCGGCTGCGCTTAATAAACGTTTCTTTAACCTCTGGGTTAGCAATAAGGTCAACATAGCGCTGACGGTATCTAAGGTCAGCGTCTTTAAGCCCGTGATACTTTTCAGGAAGTGGCAAAAGAGACTTGCTAAGCAACACAATTTTGCTTACCTTGATGCTTGTTTCACCCTTGTGGGTAACAAACACTGTGCCCTCTACGCCAAAAATGTCGCCAATATCGGCCTTTTTAAACGCCTCATAACTTTCAGCCCCAACGCCATCAAGGCTTAAATACATTTGAATGGTGCCCTCACCGTCAAGAATGTGCGCAAAACTTGCCTTGCCCATAACTCTGCGCGAAATCATACGCCCCGCAATGCTTACCGGTTTGTCTAAAAATGCCTCAGTGTTAGATAAAATCTCACGGCTGGTGTTGCGTTTATCAAACTTAACCAAAGCAAATGGGTCTTTGCCCGCAGCCTGCAAGTTTTTTAATTTTTCAACCCTTATCGCGCGAATCTCGCTTGGGTCAACCTCTGGGGTAACAATTCCGTTTTCTTCCATAGTTTTCTCCTAAATAATATAGAAGTAGTATAATCTTTTAATAAAGCATTGTCAAGCCCTGACGCAAAACAAAAAGCCAACCCTAAAATAAGGCTGACTTTTTAATATTATTAAATTTTAATCAACATTAATTATTCATTTTTAGCATAAGTTGACGCAACGGTGTCAACCTTAGGTGCTTCACCATTTTTAGGACTATGCATCTTCGCTACGTCTTTTAAAACAAGCTGCTTTACTGCTTGCATAAGGCCGACCTCGGTAAAAGATAGGGCTTCGTCTTGCGTAACTATTATATGGTCGGTCACGTCAATGTCATTAAGCAGGCAGGATAGATAAATCGAGCGCGTAAATGTAATATCTTCGTTGCTTGGTACGCAATTGTTGGTTGTGTGGCTGTGTGTTATGATAATTTTTGAACATTTGTTGGCTATGGCAAAGGCCGTAATGTCTCGTATTTCAACCTGAACGCCAAAGCGCGACCCAAGCCCAAGGTGTTTAAAGGCGCGCATTTTGTCATTCGCGTCTAGGCACAAAACGGCGAACCTCTCAATCGTAAAGTCTTCATAAATTGTTTGGCAAAACGGCTTACTGATTTTAGAGTTGTTAAACTTAGCACCCGAGAATCTTGCGCGATTATACACGGGGATAAGTTCTTTTATAAACTGAAAATAACTTGCAGTTGCCTCGCCAACGCCGTCAACGTGCAAAAGGGCATCATAGCCCGCGTCAAACACGCCTTTTAAAGAGCCAAACTGAGATATAAGTTTGTGCGCAAGCGGGTTGACGTCTATTCTTGGGATAGTGTTAAACAAAGTAAGTTCAATAATCTCATGCGGTTCAAGGCTAGACAACCCGTTTTTTAGGAACTTGTTTTTAAGTCTTTGTCTGTGATTTTTGTGTATATATTCCATAATGTTACCTAGTGTAATTGATTTTATTATATCCCAATACAACCAAAAGCACAAATTAAATTGTCAATTTATTTTAAATTTTAATAAAATTTGTGTTGTAATGCTAGACAAATTGTACTTAATTAGTGTAAAATAAATTAAATTAAAAATAAGGAGAAAATTTATGTCAGTAGGTGCATGGATTGGTGTTGGTGTCGCAGTGTTAGTTGTTATCGCTGTGATTGCCATCGTTGCGTGGTATATCAATTGCTATAACACGTTTATAAGACTTAAAAACAACTATGAAGAAGCGTTCTCAACAATGGACGTTCAAATGCAAAAGCGTTATGACCTTATCCCTAACCTTGTTGAAACGGTTAAGGGCTACGCTAAACACGAAAAAGAAACTTTAAGCGCAGTTATTGAGGCGCGCAACCTTGCGAAATCAGCGGTTGGCGTTGAGGATAAAGCAAAAGCAGAGGCCGCATTTAGCGGATCTATTAGAAACCTTTTTGCTATTGCTGAAAACTACCCAGAACTTAAAGCAAACACTAACTTTATTGACCTTCAAAATCAACTTAAAATTGTTGAAACAGAGATTGCAAGCTCACGTAAATACTATAACGCGTGTGTTAAAGCATTTAATGTTAAGGTTGAAATGTTCCCAAGCAACTTAGTTGCACGCGCTAAAAACTTTGTTAAAGCGCCTTTGTTTGAAATTGATGACAAAGAAGCAAGAAAAGCGGTAAAGGTACAATTTTAATGAAAAATAAAAACGCTTTCAAATTTTTAACATTTTTGTTGGCGATTTTTGGGTTGGTCTTATTGGCCAGCCCATTTTTGCTAAAAGACCCAACGAAAAACGCTGCATTCGCTGATTCGGGTGATGCGGTAACTATCGCTAACGTAGATTTTAACATAATCGTTGGCGAGGATGGTGTCCTTCACGTTAAAGAAAAGTTTGACGTCACCTTTAACCGAAGTTCGCTAAGCGAGGTTGTTGTTTACATCCCTTATGAGGGCTATATTTATAGGCAAGAGGGTGAAGCGGTTAAAAAGTATCAATACCTTGCAAAGATTAGCAATTACAGTCTTACAAAGGGGCAAAGCGGCACCGAAGAGTTAAGGTTTTATCACGACGAAGTGGGCGCCGAGGGGTTTGTTACCTTTGGTATTAAAAACACGTCGGGATATTATTCGTCTGGCGATACGCGCACGTATACAATTAATTATGACTATAATATGTACAACGCGGGGCCCAAAGGTTACAGCGAGGTTTATTTTAACCTTATAAGTGACCTAACGGGGATGTCTACAAGTAACGTGACGTTTTCAATCACCTTGCCAAAAGACGTGGATATGTCTACTTTTAACCCAGTGTTTTATGTTGGTAAAGCGGGGTCAACAGAGACGTTTGAAGACTTTACCATAACTGGGCGCACCATCACGTCTAATACGGGCGTTGACTTGGGCGCAAACGAAGGGATAACCTATTGGCATATCCTGCCTGAAAACTACTTAAATGTTAAAAAGCCAAGTGTGGCGCTGCCTGTAATCGCGCTTGTTAGTGCGCTTGTTGGGGTGGCGGTTATGATTGCGCTTAAAATTCGTAACGGCCAGCGCGGCGAGGTTTTAAGCCCTGTTGAGTTTAATATCACGGGCGAGATTGAGCCGGGCGTTGCTGAATTTTATTATAAAAACAACGTTTCAACCAAGACGGTTGGGGCAACGATTATGCACCTAGCCAACCTTGGCTATCTTAGCGTCATTCTAAGCGATGATAACAAGCATCAGCCTGTTGCGTTTAGAAAGCTTAAAGATGCGGGTAGTGAACTTACCAGCGCTGAGCGCGAGATTTTTGACGGTATGTTTAGCGTGTCTAACACAAAGATTATGACGGCCGAAGAAGAGTTTGTTGAGGTCGCTAAAACGCTTGACAAGTCTGTGCTTGATGATGCGCTTAAAAAACTGCCTGAAAACGAGGGCGGTCTGCTTGAAAGCACGCTTGCAGATGCTGGCGTCGTATCAAAAACGCTTAAAACGTACAGCGCAAAGGGCTGCGTATTAGGTGAGATTATCGGCCGTTTCTACGGTGCGATTGGCGGCAAGCCAACCAACCTGCCAAAGTCTGAGATTGTTGTTAAACTTGACGATCTTAATGACGAAAAATTCTATAAGTCGGCCAACACGGCCTTAAGCCACATTCGTAATCTTAACGAACATAAGATTTATGAGGAAAAGTCTAAAAAAAGCATTGCTACGTGCAACTTGATTGCGGCGGTGGGGCTGATTTTGGTGTTTGTGTTTACCCTTTTTGCAGCAAAACAATGGGTGGGCTTCACGCCGTCACACTTTTTGTTTAACGCGTGGTTTGTGGGCTTTGCGGCTATTATCCTGCTTGTGCTTACAAAAACGCCGGTAATAATTAATATTTTTGCGTATGCATTTTTAGCGGTGTTTACAATAATGCCAACAATAGGTGTATATTCAAACGGCTTAAAAGTGGTTGATCCCGCCGGCTTGTTTGCAATAGCGATTTTCGTTTGGCTTGTTGCGATATGTATTCGCGTTAAGCCTAAATACACTGAGGCTGCTGCTAAGTTGCGCGGCCGCGTGTTGGGGCTTAGAAACTATATCAATATGGCCGAAAAAGCACAGCTTGAGATGCTTGTTAACGAAACTCCTGAGATATTCTATAATGTCCTTCCGTTTGCATACGTGCTTGGCGTAAGCGACGTCTGGATGGACAAATTTAAGGATATTAAGATTCCTAATCCAAACTTTGTTGAGGGCGTAAACGATATTTCAACGTTTGACGCGTTTATGTTTGGCAATATGGTTGGCAACATTAATGGTGCGGTTGCGCGCAACCTTAACCTTCAAGCGATGCGCGCGGGGGCGGCGTCATTTAAGTCTGTATCGCGCTCATTCGGTGGCGGCAGCGGTGGCGGATTCTCTGGCGGTGGTTTTTCTGGTGGAGGTGGGGGTGGAAGCTCCTTCGGCGCCAGGTAAAAAGTTAATATTTGGCGATAAAAGGCAAAATTAGCAAGGTGGAAACCGAACGCGAGTACGAAAAGGTACACTTATTCGGTATTCCACCTTTTATTTTGCCTTTTCTCATCCAAATCTTAACTTTTTACACGTAACTAAGTTAGAGGTTTGTAATCTTAGATTAGGCGATTAAGTGCAGAAAATGCGAGGCGTCGTCGCAATTCAACCTCAATTTATGCCCACTCCTACTAACGTAGGCGGTGGGCTTTTTCATCGTTTGATTGCTCCTCTTCGCCTGCAAATTTTATGCTAAAATTTTTGGCGAGCACGCTTGCGCGTGGATTAAAGCGGATGAGATTATAATTATCATTGTGAGTGGTGTCATCTATTTATACGCTCCCCAACTCCGCCCCCTTTAGGGGGAGGGTGGTCGAACGTAGCGTGGAGCGAACTGAGACGGAGGGGTTAATAAGGCAACTTGAAGAAAGATAATACTCTATGTAAGTTGATATTGACTAACATAGAGTTTTTTATTATTATACATATTATGTCATTATGAGAAGGCAAAGTTGACTTAATAATCTCTGTCGAACTTGCAATGAGTTTATATATACTATTCCCAACTTTGCTTTATCTCACGCGTAGGCGGGTTTGCATAAAAGCGCAGTAAATACGGGGGGTGAGTCGCTGAGTTGACAAATGCTTGCGGGTGCGGTATACTTTCTGGTGTAAAAGAAGGCAATAATAATCAAGAATTAATTGTTTAAAAGGGGCATTATATATGGAAAGTTGTTTGGCGAATGCGGCGGTTTTTGGTGTTGCAAGTGACGAGGTGAATTTGGCGCGCGATTTGGTGTCGGGCAAAAATAAGGATGACGGATTGTTTATCTGCGAGGGGCTTTGGGCGGCGGACAAACTTGTTGGTAGCGGCTTTATAATAGAACAGTTTGTTTTTTGTAATGCGGCGCTGGCGGGGCTTACAGAAGCTGACCTTAGGCGGGCTGAAAGGGTTGCGCGAGTGGCCAAAAAGGTGTGCAGTGTCAGTCAAAAGGCGGTTGAAAAGATAAGCGACCGCGACGGCGTGGACGAATTTTTCATCATTGCGCGCGCGAAAAAATGGACGCTTGCGGATATTAAAAATAAGTTTGGCGGGCAAAAAGAGGTTATGGCCATCGTGATGGACGGGCTTGAACAGCCGGGCAACATCGGCGCGATTTTAAGGTCGTTTGACAGCGCTGGGGGCGATTTTGCCATCATCGTTAACCGCAAGGCACGCCTTAACGGAAGTCGCCTTGTGCGCGCAAGTTTGGGGGCGTCATTTATGCTGCCCGTTGTTGAAACAACTATCGCCGAGGCGCAAACGTGGCTTGAAGAAAATGATTTTAGGCCAATAGTTACGGACTTGCAGGCCACCAAAAACTATCGCGAGATTGACTATCACGGCCGTATCGCCATTGTTGCGGGCAATGAGCACACGGGCATTTCACCGTCTTGGCGCAAGGTGAAAAACGCTCAAAGCATCATCATCCCAATGCTTGGCTCGGTTGAAAGCCTTAACGTCGGCTTTGCCTCAACCCTTGTGGCCTATGAAGCCGGCCTCACCAAATTCAAAAACATAAAATATTAAATACACAACTGATGACAACAATACTTATTGCGAGAAAATATAATATTAAGTTTATATAATATTTTTGTGATATTTTAATTTGATGTTTTTTTAAAAGTTGTTGACAACAGTGTTGAAAGAGAGTAAAATATACTTATCCATAAAGAGTGCGCGAGGGACAGCCCCATTGACCGCACAGCAACCTAGCGATACGCCAAGGTGCTAATGGCTGACCGATGGGTTTCTAACAAAAGAAAAATTTAATCCTATCGGCCGATAGGATTTTTTATGACAAAAACAGAAAATCTTGCGGCTAAACACGAGGCTGCAAAACAGAAACAACCAACCAAAATCGTGGAAATAAAACAAAAAGCCAAGGCTGAAAAGGCGCTAGAAAATAGTACTAATATGCCAAAAAGTGTTGGCAAAAAAAACAAGGGAGAACCAAAAAGTTTAACAAGGAATATTGTAACGCGAAACGGCCGTGTCAAAATTGCGGCAGGGCAATGCAAACGGGTGGTTACAAGCGAAAGCGTCAACATTGGTCACCCTGACAAAACGTGTGACACAATTGCTGATGCCTTTCTTGACGAGGCGTTAAGGCAAGACAAAAACGCACAAATGGCGGTTGAGTGTGCTATAAAAAATGACAAACTTTTTATCTATGGCGAGGCAACAACAACGGCCAAAATCGACTATGACGCGATTGCGCGCGAGGTTTTAAAGGATATTGGGTATAAGTGTGATTTCAAAATAATTAAAGAAATCAGTCAGCAAAGTCCGGATATAAATCAGGCCGTTGTGCGCGATGAAATATGCGCTAACGACCAAGGTATGGCATATGGGTTTGCAACGCGCGAAACGGAGGAGCTTATGCCTCTTCCTATCACTATTGCCCACGCACTTATGAAAAAGTATGATGAGTATAGGCGCACGACCCCTTCATTTTTTGCAGATGCAAAAAGCCAAGTTTCGGTTGAATATGTTGGCGAGAAACCAACACGGATAGATACAATTTTAATTTCTGTGTCACACGATGAGCGCCTTACGCTTGCCAAGATTCAGTCAATAATAAAGCAAAATGTTATTAACCCCGTTCTTAATAAATACAAAGCACTTTTAATAAACACGAAATACATTATTAACCCAAGTGGAAAATTTACTATTTGGGGGTCGTTTGGTGATTCGGGCTGTGTTGGGCGAAAGATAGTTGTTGACACGTATGGCGGAGCGGGGCGCGTAGGCGGCGGTTGCTTTTCAAGCAAAAATGCAACCAAGGTTGATCGCAGTGCGGCTTATTACGCACGCTATGTGGCAAAAAATATTGTTGCGTATGGCTTGGCTGATAAGTGTGAGTTGCAGGTATCTTTCGGCATAGGTATGTCTCGGCCGATTTCAATGTATGTTGATTGTTTTGGTACTGAAAAGGTATCACTTAGCAAGATATATAAATTTGTTGAAAAAAATTTTGATTTCTGTCCAGCAAATATTATTCGCGAACTTGATTTAACCACTCCTCGTTTTAAACAAACGGCCTGCTTTGGGCACTTTGGCAATCCTGAATATCCGTGGGAAAAAATAAAAAATTGCAAAATGTAATAAATAATAAAAAATCAAAAAATATTCGATTATATAATTATTAATTTAATTATAAAAAATTTAATTATGAACACTAATTAATAAATTATAAATAATTTTTAAAAAAATATGTAAGATATTAACAATTAATTAACACGCTTGTTAAAAATTAAAAAACTGCACAGTAAATCGTGCAGTTTTTATCTATTATGTTAAAAATTTTATCTTAATTTATTTATTAAGTTTTCTATTAAAATAAATTAATTTTTTATGCTAATATTTATTTATTTTTAAATTTTTGATAATTTATTTAATTATTTGTTTAGCTTATCTAATTTAATTATTTATTTTAATTAATTATTTATTTATTTTTATATCAATTTATATAAACATTAAATTATTTTTTTTATTATTCTTTTTCTTCTGCTTTTCTGTAAATGGTTTCGGGATCCATAAACATCATTCTTCCAAGTTCCATAAGATGGCCATAACGATTATTACCATTATTTAAGTCTTTAATATCGGTAAGTTTAGGGCGTTTGTATGAATTGTTATAGGGCGCATGTTCGGGCAAAATTATTTCTTCAAAAAGGCCTTGCGCGTCATGAAAGTCAAGAGGAGCGCCTGAGTTAAAGTTAAAGGATATATCCATTTTGCCAAGTTCGGCTTTTTTATTTGGGTTTTTAACAACGGCGTCGATAAGATTGTAAGTATGCAGATGCAAATATGTTTTAATATTTTCATTGCCACGCTGGTTGTGGCTGGCTACTTCCGTTTTGTATAGATTATTTCCGTTTTTATCTTTGCCAGAAGCAAATGTTGTTTCTTTTGAAACCATATCAAGGCGCGCCAGTTGAATAGGGTAGTTCCCTTCGGGGTCGCAGATATAAAAAAGCGAAAAGTCGCACGCGTCACTGCCTGTATAGTCTTGATAAACCGTGCAAAAATACCCGTGTTCTTCGCCAATAGGGTTGCCTTTAACGTCGGATAGTTCATAAAGCCGTTTTTCAACCTTAATTTGCTTGCCATTGTCGTCATTTTTGGTGAATCTGTAAACGATGTTTTCGCCATCTTTATTTTTTACGGGTGTTTTGTGTGCCATCATAAGTGCGCGGGCATATTTTTCGTTAAAGCACAGGCTTGACTGGTTGGCACGTTCGGTTGAAAATTTCAAAATATGTGGAATGGTGCGCGCGTTTGGCGTAGTGGCGTTAAGGTTTTTATCAAAAAATCTAAACCCGTCAAAAAACAGGTCATTTTTTGCAGAATCTTCATCAGTAAGCGCGTTAAAATTTTCAAGAAAGCCCAAAACCTTAAGGTGGTCTGGGATGTCTTCAAAGCCTTTCTCGCGCCCTAAAAATCTGTCGGTGTTAATGTTAATCTGTTGGCCAAAAATGCTGGTAGTGGTTAAAATTGAGCGCGAATTTAAAAGCTTTGTTATAATCTCGGTAAGTTTTTCGTCATACGTTTTCTTGCCCGAATCAACTTCACTATCGCTTAAAACCGCATTGTTAAGCTTTTCTAAAAACGGAAGTTGCTGAAATACTGGCGTAAACATAAGCGCCGTAATAAACCAGCGAGTATCATTGTCAAGGCGGCCATTGTTCATCGCGATTTCAAAAATCTGCTTGCGAAACTTGCGCGAGTTTTTATATTCTTGGCGAGAATTAAAATCATATTCTGCCTGTGGATTTTTGCTTGTAAGGGTGCACTTGCGCGCCACGTCCTCTTTTAATTCGTCAAAAAGGCAGTTTGAAAAGTCGGTAAGCGATGGATAGCAGTCTTTATAGTCTTCAAACAGGTCCATAAGCGCGCTTTGGGCACGCAGCGTGTTGATGCTTGCGTTATATAAATTAGCGTCAGTGATATTTTCAGCATAAAGCTTTGCAATCTCTTTTGAAAACCCCTTGCAATAACTAAACGTGCTGACGCTTGCCACCTCGCGTGTTGGCGCCGCCGCACAAACCGCCTTCACCAGCGCCTGAAACTTAGCGTTTTTATAAAAATTACTATCAACAATTTTATCTCGCTTTTTCTTTTCCTTTGCCATATTAACCTCGTGTTTATTATAGACTAGTGACTTGTCTTTGTCAACATAAGGCTACAAACGAACTGACAGACGCTTATATTTTTCATTATAAAAACAATTACAATAAATATATTATGTTGAACACAAGGCGCGAATTTTGTCGAATTAAAAATTTTTCTGTTAATTGGTTGGCTTCTTGCTTTAAGTATGCTAAATTATAAGTGTAAAACATAACAAGTTTAAGTATCCGCAGCCGAAATCGTCAAGATGAAATACTGAGAATGGCGGTGTTTTGATGCGGGTAATATTACATAAATATGGCAGGAAGGGAAGAAGAGGCGAGAGAGGGTGAATGGTGACACCTTGATCTGTCCGCAGACATCACAGGGCTTTCCCCGCATCTAAGATATTATTTTTTTATTAATGAAAATTTTAACTATAAAAAAGGAACAATACATTAAGTTTGTATTGTTCCTTACTTTTTATTTTGCTTGTTTTAAGGGAAATCGTATTTATGTGGGAGGTATGCAAAATCAGGATTTAAACGAATTTAATCGCAAAGTAAACGAATTTAATCGGGAATTAAGCGAATTAAGAATCTGGGTTATTTGTAAAAAATTCTATCTTTTCAGTTGGAACACTTGCTCTTACTGTGATTGTAAATCGGATTGCTTTTGTTTCCCCATCAAAGTCATATTGTTCTTTTTTTACAACAACATCTGAG
>ULNJ01016975.1_pt1 | contig 18276 bp, 10 predicted proteins | sample 1951891 | NCBI WGS metagenome assembly ULNJ01 (sample SAMEA4835574, study PRJEB28245) | human gut metagenome | biome: gut microbiome; material: fecal sample | place: Denmark | collected 2008 | reverse complement strand
CTTGCGCAGCTCCTCGCTGAAGCAGAAATAATCGGAATATTTCTGTGCGCCCTCCTCTTCCTCCTTCTTCTTCACCACACGACTGGAGATCACCGCGTCGCGCTGATAGACCGCACGGGCGCTCTGACGGGCGTGCTGATCCTCGCTCACCCGCTCGGCAATGATGTCGCGCGCCCCCTGCAGGGCAGCCTCAACATCGTCGACGCCCTCCTTCACAAAACGCCTGGCCGCCTGAAGGGGCGCAGGATCGCGCTGGAACATGAGCAGATTGGCCAAAGGCTCAAGGCCCAGCTCACGGGCAATCTGTGCCTTCGTGCGCCGGCGCGGCTTGTAGGGCAGATAGAGATCCTCGATCTCCGTCTGGTCCCATGACGCCTCGATCTTCGCCTTGAGCTCGGGCGTGAGCTTGCCCTGCTCCTCAATCGTCTTGAGGATGGTCTCCTTGCGCTTGCCGAGTGTCGTCAGGCGATCGTTCAGCTCGCTGATCTGTGCGATCTGCACTTCGTTGAGTCCACCCGTAGCCTCCTTGCGGTAGCGGGCGATGAAAGGGATGGTGCAACCGGCCTGCAACAGCTCCAGCGTCGCATCGACGGCATGAAGGTCGAGACCGGTGTTCTTGGAAATATAACTTGTAAACGAATTCATAGGAATAATCATGAAAGGCGACCTGCCAACCCCTACCGGTCAGCAGACCGCAAACAATTTATCTTATATTGGCTTATCCTACAATAGCACGAGATCCTTCGATCTCACGGCCGATGTAGGTTAGAGGCCGGGCCATATCATCTGTCTGTCAGGCCGGAGCAAGCTCCTGCCGACCACCGGCAATAGGAGCTGTTCTCCGCAGGGCTCCGCCAAGGCCAGCGTACCGCTTCTCAGCAGATGTCTTGCCATCTCAATCAGCGTGTCGTATCCGGCAGCGAAATCCCGGCTGTCGAGACTGACGGAATAGTCGGGCTCGATGCCATTCTCCGTGCAGTTCTTATCGCGGTCGTACATCGGGCAGGCAGAGAAACGGATGATCCAGCCGTTGGGAAGCTCCGAGGAGAAGGGGAGTCCGGCTCCCCCACCCGTCTTGTCGCCGACGACCGTGACCAGCGGACTGTACTTCATATACTTCACGAACTCATTGGCTGCCGAGAACACGGCCCTGTTGGTGAGCACGATCACCCTCTTCTGCCAACGCAGACCCGACGAGGGGGTGAGCCACTGCTCCTCCATCGAGGAGAAGTCGTTGTGTCCCTTGCCCGTCTTATGGCGCATATAGCCGACCAGGGTCTTCTGATTGATGAACCGGGCCGCGAGCTTCTCCGCCATGGTGAGCATGCCGCCGCCATTGTCGCGCACATCGATGATCAGGCCATTGCAGGTGACCAGATAGGCAAGGATGTCGTCGAGGTTGCCGTCACCGAACGTCGTATTGAAGGTGGGGCAACGGATATAGCCCACATTGTCGTCGAGGATGCGATAACGCAGACCGGACGCGATCTTATAGTCGGTGCCGAGATAGCGGGTGATGAGCGAATCGCTGTAGTTGCTCGGATAGTTCTCATGAAAGCCCCAGTAGCGGGTGTAGTCGAATCCGGCATAGAGATTGACGTGTCCGTCCTTCAGGGTGGCGAGCATGTCGCCGAGTACCTCCAGAAGCTGCTCGGAGGTCATCGACTGATTGGTGACCCGCGGCTCGTATACGGCACGCACGCTGTCCCAGTTCACGCCCTTCTCCTCGAAGAAGCAGTAGCGCTGGTCCATGATCGTCCACAATGCCTGCAGGTTGCCCCGGTTGGTGTCGGGAAACTCTTCCTCATCCACGCAGGAGGAGAACAGGCCGAGCACCAGCGCGAAAGCCAGGCCGAGGAACGTACGGCCGGTGAGGCACACGGCGGAAAGGCGGCGGAAAAGAGACTGCTGACGGTTATGTAATGCGGATTGTTTCATAGCGTTCAGGATTTCTAACGGCTCACGGGCACGATGTTAAAGGTGCGTACCCAGCCGATGACAAAGGCATGTGTGAACTGATGGTATTTCAGGCTGTTGACTTTCATCTGACGATAGTCGCCGAGATAGCCCAGACGGAAGGTCGTGTGACGGCCGACAGAGAAGTCAACGGTAGCCATCTGATGATAGGTAAGGGCATTCCACGGTCCGGTCAACACCACATTGTGGTCGTAGTTGCCTCTGGAGAAGATCTCATAGTAGGACTGACCATACTGCGGAGAGAAGGCCACCCCTACGAGCGGCAAGGCGGCCTCGTACTGCAACGCCACCGGGAAACGGCCGTCGAGGATCTGCCAACGCAGCAACACGGCGGGATCGACGGACAGCGACAGGCGGGCCTGTGCGGGGTTGTTGCTGTTGCCGGTGTCGTACATCACGCCGATATTCAGATCGGCCAGACCTCCGGCACGCAGCGACAGACGGGGCGTGAGCCGCCACAGATGGTGAAGTCCCCACTGGAGGTTGTACATCGCGGTGAGCAGCGTGCTGCCGCCACCCCGCGTGTCGGCTGAGGAGAGGATCACCTGATGGAGGATCTCCGTGGAGAGTGGACGGCCCACACGGTCGCGCAGGGTGTGGGAGAGATAGCGCACCTCCGGGCCGGAAAACTTCTCGGCAGAGAGATAGGTGTCGAGAATGTCGGTGACGCCGGCAGAGACCATCTGCGTATTGATGACATGCTTCGACGGCAGCGAAGACGCAAAGCCCGCCTCAGCACCATCGGGAAGGCACACCGCCGTGTCGGGCGGCGCCGGACACGACTGTCCGTCCGCTGCCCTGCAAGGCTGTGGCGGCACCAACAGGCAGCACAGCCCTGCAAGCAGACTAACGGTTGTCGTCCTCCTTATCTTCTGAATGACTGTTTTCTCCATCGTTGAAAAGATTAAGCTGACCGGTCATCTCGTCGATCACGTCCTGCTCCGACTTGCCGGCATCGGGATCGAGATTTTCATCCTCTCCGGCTGCCGTCGTCTCGGACGTCTCCGGCTGTTCAGGCTGCCGCAACGGCTCCAGTTCCTCCACCGTCGCCACCTCATAGGTGGTAAGACGACGTCCGTGGGCCTTGTAGCTGCGCTGGACGGCAAAACTCTCGGCATCGATCTCCAGCGGGGTGCGCGGAGCGTCGTTGCCACCAAAGATGATCTTCAGATGCGGGTAGACCGTGTCGGTGAGCAGCATGAGGCGACTGTCGGGATTGTCGTTCAGCAGACTCGTCGGCTTCTTCACCGCATCCATGGCGAAACGCTTGATATAGAGGAAGCCCTTGTTGTCGGCATCGAAGAGCACCGCCGTCCACACCTTGTGCGGATCGAACTTCTCGATGATGCTGATCGAGTCCTCATAGTGATTGTTCACATCGAAGTCGGTGGTGTAGAACGTGCCATTGCGGAGCACGACAAGGATGCGATCGCCATCGTTGAACTCGCCAAGCAGACGGCCGTGCTCCTCGTAGTTGATGCGCAGCACATCGGGATCGAACCACACCTTGCGGCCACCGAGCGTCGACCGTCCGTGGCTCTTCAGCGAGATGCGGTGTACGGCACGGTGGGTGAGCAGACGGCCCTGTGCGGCACGGCCCTTGATGTCGATCTCCGAGAAGTCCTTCTCCATGAAGATGGACGACTTCGCACGCTTGAGATCGGGCTCCAGCGTCACCTTGATGACCTCCGCCTCGCCATTGGGGTTGGCAGAGAAATAGAGCACACGCGAGCCCGGCGTGCCCTTCGTCAGATCGTACTCCTTGTCGCGCATGACGGTGGTCACATTGAAACGCTTGATGAAGGAGTCGCCCTGACGGCCGTCGCGATAGACGACGTTGTAGATCGTGCGGCGGTCGTTGCGCTTGAACACCTGCAGATGGATGACGCCCTGTCCGACGAAGATCTTGTCGGCCACGCGGATCACCTTATACTTACCATCACGATAGAAGATAATGATATCGTCGATGTCCGCACAGGGACACACCATCTCGTCCTTCTTCAGGCCGGTGCCGATGAAGCCTTCCTTACGGTTGATGTAGAGCTTCTCGTTGGCCTCCACCACCTTCGCCGCCTCGATGGTGTCGAAGTTACGGATCTCGGTGAGGCGGGGATGGTCGGCTCCGTATTTCTCCTTGAGATATTCGAACCACTTGATGGTCACGTCCGTGAGGTGGGCCAGGTCGTGGTTGATATGCTTGATCTGCGCACGGAGCTTGGCCATGAGCTTGTCGGCCTTGTCCTTATTATATTTCAGGATGCGCTGCATCTTAATCTCCAACAGACGCAGATAGTCGTCACGGGTGATGTCACGGATGAGGTCCTTGCGGAAAGGCAGGAACGCCTGCTCGAGGAAACGCACCACAGCCGCCTCGTTGGGAGCCTGCTCAAAGTCGGGATCCTTATACATGCGCTGCTCGATGAAGATGCGCTCCAAAGAAGCATAGAAGAGTTGCTCCTGCAGCTCGCCACGCTCGATCTCGAGCTCGCGGCGCAGCAGGTCGCGCGTGCGGTTGACATTATCCTCCAGCACCTCACTGACGGTGAGGAAGCAAGGCTTCTGGTCGCGGATCACACAACAGTTGGGCGAGATGCTCACCTCGCAGTCGGTGAACGCATAGAGGGCGTCGAGCGTCTTGTCGCTCGACGTGCCGGGCTGCAGATGGAGCTGGATCTCCGCCTCGGCAGCTGTCATGTCCTCCACCTTGCGCACCTTGATCTTGCCCTTGTCGATGGCCTTCTTGATGGAGTCGATCAGACTCTCCGTGGTCTTCGAAAAAGGTATCTCACGAATGACTAGGGTCTTGGGATCGAGCTTCTCGATCTTCGCACGCACCTTCACCACACCGCCACGCTGGCCGTCGTTGTACTTGCTCACATCGATGGCGCCGCCTGTCGGAAAATCGGGATAGAGATGGTACTCACGACCCTGAAGATAGCTCACGGCCGCGTCACAAAGCTCGTTAAAGTTATGGGGAAGGACCTTGGAGCTCAGTCCCACGGCAATACCCTCGGCTCCCTGAGCCAGCAGCAACGGGAACTTCACAGGCAGGGCGATAGGCTCCTTGTTGCGGCCGTCATAGGACAGCTGCCACTCCGTGGTCTTGGGATTGAAAGCCACGTCGAGGGCGAACTTGCTCAGACGCGCCTCGATGTATCGCGGCGCGGCGGCACGGTCGCCGGTAAGGATATTACCCCAGTTGCCCTGGCTGTCCACAAGCAGATTCTTCTGGCCAAGCTGCACGAGGGCATCGCCGATAGACGCATCGCCATGGGGGTGGAACTGCATCGTATATCCCACAATGTTGGCCACCTTGTTGTAGCGTCCGTCGTCCATCCGCTTCATGGAGTGGAGGATACGGCGCTGCACAGGCTTCAGACCATCCTCGATGGCAGGCACGGCACGCTCAAGGATCACGTAGGAGGCGTAATCCAGAAACCAGTTCTTATACATCCGGCTCAGATGGTGCACTGCCGAGGCGTCGAACCTGTCAACCGGCTTATAGTCGCTGTGCCCGTCGGCAGCCTGCTCCTCCTCGGGAGCATCCGCACCCTCACGGGCAGCATCCTGACCCTCAGCGGCAGCGTCCGGCTTGTCCTGAGGACGATTGTCGGCTTGTCCTCCGTTCACTTGCTGTTGAATATCGTCTTTATTCTTGTCTTCGTCCATAAATTATTCTCGGTAATTGATGCAAACTTACATAAAAAATATGAGATTCCTGCCCCGTTGGCATAAAAAAGTAAGGATAGACACGGGCTCCGTGCAGAAATACGGATGTGTCTGCCCCTTCTCTCCATGATGTCCCAACCACACCGGTCCCCATCGCATACTGCCCGCATGAGAAATGCAGGAAAGCAACCACCTCCTACACGGAACAACACGACGGAAGACCGGGCAAGACGGAAAGAAAGGCCTTGACTAAAGCAATGAAAAGTACGGAGGAGGAGCATGAAGCGCAACGGATGACACGGAGCCACACGGACTTTCCTCCGTCCGGAAAACACGGACCATCCTTGCTCCCGACGGCCTTTCAACACTCCTTCGCCCTCAGAATATAAGCGGTCAAATGTGAAACCTTATAATTTTTTCGTGTCCTTATGCCAAGTAATCGACAAAAAAGAGTAACTTTGTACGCAAAAATTATAATTAAGGTAATCAGCTAAATATCAAATAAAGATTATGGCACAAGAAGATGTTTTCAAGAAGATTGTGAGCCACTGCAAGGAGTATGGCTTTGTTTTCCCCAGCAGCGACATTTACGACGGTCTGGCCGCCGTGTACGATTATGGTCAGAACGGTGTAGAGCTCAAGAACAATATCAAGCAGTATTGGTGGCAGTCCATGGTGCTGCTCCACGAGAATATCGTAGGTATCGACGCCTCGATCTTCATGCACCCGACGGTGTGGAAGGCCAGCGGCCATGTGGACGCCTTCAATGACCCCCTGATCGACAACCGTGACTCCAAGAAGCGCTACCGCGCCGACAATCTGATTGAAGACCAGATCGCCAAGTACGACGAGAAGATAGAGAAGGAAGTGGCTAAGGCCCGCAAGAAATTCGGCGACAGCTTCGACGAGGCTCAGTTCCGCTCAACCAATCCCCGCGTGCTCGAGCACCAGAAGAAGCGTGACGATCTGCACGCCCGCTACACCGCCGCCATGCAGGGTCCCGACCTGGATGCCCTGAAGCAGATCATCCTCGACGAGGGCATCGTCGATCCCATCAGCGGAACGAAGAACTGGACCGACGTGCGTCAGTTCAACCTGATGTTCTCTACCGAGGTGGGCTCGCTGAGCGACGCCGCCAACAAGATCTACCTCCGTCCTGAGACGGCACAAGGAATCTTCGTCAACTACCTGAACGTGCAGAAGACCGGCCGCATGAAGCTGCCTTTCGGTATCGCACAGATCGGTAAGGCTTTCCGCAACGAGATCGTTGCCCGCCAGTTCGTCTTCCGCATGCGTGAGTTCGAGCAGATGGAGATGCAGTTCTTCTGCCAGCCCGGCACAGAGATGAAGTGGTTTGAATATTGGAAGAAGGTGCGTCTGGCATGGCACGAGGCACTGGGCATGGGTAACGACAACTACCGCTACCACGATCACGAGAAGCTCGCCCACTACGCCAACGCCGCTACCGACATCGAGTTCAAGATGCCGTTCGGATTCAAGGAGGTGGAGGGTATCCACTCACGTACCAACTTTGACCTGTCGCAGCACGAGAAGTTCTCCGGCCGCTCCATCAAATATTTCGATCCGGAGACCAAGGAGAGCTACACTCCGTACGACGTAGAGACCTCTATCGGCGTAGACCGTATGTTCCTGTCGGTGATGTGCCACAGCTACGAGGAGGAGACATTGCCCAACGGCGAGACACGCGTCGTGCTCCATCTGCCTGAGCCGCTGGCTCCTGTGAAGTGCGCCGTATTCCCCTTGGACAAGAAAGACGGCCTGCCTGAACTGGCCCACCAGATCGTCAACGACCTGAAGTTCCACTTCAACACTCACTACGGCGATCCAAAGGACTCTATCGGCAAGCGCTACCGCCGTCAGGACGCCATCGGTACACCATTCTGTGTCACCGTAGACCACGAGACACCCAACGACCACAAGGTGACCATCCGCTTCCGCGACACCATGGAACAGGAGCGTGTCGACATCGACCAGCTCCGCTCGATCATCGAGGACCGCGTGAGTATCACCTCCCTGCTCAAAAAACTCGGAAAGGAAATCGAGGGTCTCGACAAGTAATCCGGCCATCAGCCACCGGTGACGGGCAGGCAACGACAGGAAAGACGTCCTTGTCGCCCGTCATTCCATATCCTTTCTCAATAGGACAACATGAAGAAGAACAATACCGTTTCACTGCTGAGCCTTCTGGCTCTCCTCATTCTTCCCCTGCTGTGGACCTCCTGCTCGGAGGAGACCGACACCGTGGAAGAGTTTCCCAACTGGCAGGCCCGCAATACGGCTTACTGGGACTCGCTCTACACCAACACGCAGGCAAAAATCGCAGCCGGCGACACATCGTGGAAGATCATCAAGAACTGGAGCTTGCAGGACTCCATAGCCAGCCCCAACACCGACTATATCATCGTCCACGTAGACGAAGCCGGCACAGGCAGCGGCTGCCCGCTCTATACCGACTCCGTGCGGGTGCACTACTACGGCAAGCTCCTGCCGTCGACTTCCTATCCTGCGGGCTATCAGTTTGACTCTTCCATGTCGGCCGACTACAATCCCGCAACGTCGCTCCCGGCCACCTTTGCCGTCAATGCGCTGACAGACGGCTTCGCCACCGCTTTGCAAAACATGCACATCGGAGACAACTGGACTGTCTACGTGCCCTACACCCTGGCCTATGGCTCAACGGGAACGACCGGCATACCCGGCTACTCCACGCTGATCTTCAAGATCATCCTCGTGGCTTACGCCCGTGCCGACGGCAATCTGCCCAGCCTGAACGCTCCTGCTCTCTACCGCCCCTGGATGGAAGAATGATATCCTAACAGGTCTGCATGACAGACAATAACCGACATATCCGGACCGGACTGCGGACAAACGCCCCGCAGCCGGTCCGTTTTTTTGTACCAACAGGACAGATCTTCTCGTAAAGATCCCAAAATGCCTGCAAATACCCACACGACAGAACACCGTGCCCATTCATCAGACGGAAGATTCAGCCATCGGGAGGACATAAACCAAAATTAGAATAATACCACAATTCTTTATATACCTTATTATATATACCATCATTATCCTCTCATAAAACCACCTTATTATATATACTACCCACATTCTCCCTATTTATAATCCACATATTACAATGACTTATTCCACTTCATTTTTCTATTATATCCTCTCAGCAAGGACCACACCAGCAAGGCGTATGACCTCCGCAGACTCTCATCTACAGGTACCCACAACACAGCAATCCAGCCCAGGAAACAAGTCATGAAGATCCATCATAACAGCCTCGACAGCCACGATGACCAATGACCCTTCAACACTTGAAAACCCTTGAAGATTTCATTGTGCACGCACACACTTTCTTGACTTAAGTCAAAAATGATAGGGAGAAAGGTCAAAAAAGCGTTTTTGCGCTTGCACCGAAACAGAATCCGTCGTAACTTTGCAACGTCAAAAGACAAGAAGACAACACAAGAAAACAACAAAATATTGGAACCGGCAGAGAGGCCCTAGAAGAAAAAAGGTAGAAGGCACTTCAGGATAACACAAACACAAAGGGGCTACGTGATGAAGCCCACCTTAATTTAGAGAAGCTAGAAAGAAGTTGGCAAAGGGTCGTTTCAATAGGTACAAAGACAGATGCCATAAATTAGAAAAGAAGGAAAAAAAGGAAAAGTAGAAAAAACAGAAGTGCAAGGTCTTGACTTGAAGAAAGTATTCGGATAACAAGCATTTACGTCGGTATGCCGCAAGGGTATTGGCCACACATGAGGTAATAAACAGGATTGTGAAGGATAACAATACGCATTGCCCGGGAGGGCAATCTTCTCAATAGATGCAGTAGGACCGGTCTACACACAGCTGTATGTAAGAAAGTAAGGATAACAACACAAAACACAAGAAAGATGGAACCAACAGTAATATGGATCATGCTCGCAGCAATGGCTGCGGCATGGATATGGTCGGAAGATCACGACCCACCCATAGACTAAATGGGGTCCAAAGACAACAACAACATCAAACAAGAATAATAAAATCACCATATAATGGAGACAGATTCCTACGGGGATCTGTCTTTTTTCGTATTTTTTTTGGAAAATATTTGGTGGAAACAAAAACTTTCCGTACCTTTGCAACCGCTTAAGAAAACAAGCATGGGCGTTTAGCTCAGTTGGTTTAGAGCATCTGCCTTACAAGCAGAGGGTCGGCGGTTCGAATCCGTCAACGCCCACAAAAGCCTCTCAATCTTAACGATTGGGAGGCTTTTTAGTTTTATTAGTGAACTTTTTTGTCCATAGAACTTATATTATCGAATTAAATACGTACTTTTGCAGTGTAATTACACACATTTATATTTCATCATGATGGAACTAGACAGTCTGACGGCCATATCGCCTATTGATGGCCGCTACCGGGGCAAGACAGAATCCCTGGCTAATTATTTTTCTGAGTACGCCCTGATCCGATACCGTATCCGCGTAGAGATTGAGTACTTTATCACTCTTTGCGAGCTGCCATTGCCGCAGCTGGCACACTTCGACCACAGTCTTTTTGATGCTCTGCGTGACATCTATCGCAACTTCGACGAGAAGGCAGCCAGCCGTGTGAAGGAGATCGAGAAGACCACCAACCACGATGTAAAGGCCGTAGAGTACTACATCAAGGAACAGTTCGACCGCATCGGCGGCTTAGACGATGTGAAGGAGTTCGTACACTTCGGCCTCACATCCCAAGACATCAACAACACCTCTGTCCCCTTGTCGCTGAAAGACGCACTGAATGAGGTGTACTATCCTCAGGTGGAAGAGCTCATCGCACAACTGCAGCAGTATGCCGACGAGTGGAAAGACGTACCTATGCTGGCCAAGACACATGGACAGCCTGCCTCTCCCACCCGTCTGGGCAAGGAAATCATGGTCTACGTCTATCGTCTGACCGAGCAGCTCAATACGCTGAAGCAGTGCAAGATCACCGCCAAGTTTGGAGGAGCAACAGGTAACTTCAACGCTCACCATGTGGCCTATCCCGCCTACGACTGGCGTACTTTCGGCAATAAGTTCGTCGCTGAGAAGCTCGGGCTCGAACGTGAGCAGTGGACAACACAGATCAGCAACTACGACTATCTCGGTGCGATCTTCGACGCTATCCGCCGCATCAATACCATCATCATCGACCTCGACCGCGACTTCTGGATATACATATCCATGGAGTATTTCAAGCAGAAGATCAAAGCCGGTGAGGTGGGATCGAGCGCCATGCCTCACAAGGTGAACCCCATCGACTATGAGAACAGCGAAGGCAACTTGGGACTGGCCAACGCCATCCTGCAGTTCCTGGCACAAAAGCTCCCCGTGAGCCGTCTGCAGCGCGACCTGACCGACTCTACCGTGCTGCGCAACATCGGTGTGCCTCTCGGACACAGTGTCATCGCCATACAGAGCACCCTCAAGGGATTGCGCAAGCTCATCCTTAACGAGGACAAGATTCTCAGCGATCTCGACAACACATGGGCCGTGGTGGCCGAAGCCATTCAGACGATCTTACGCCGTGAAGACTATCCCCACCCCTACGAGGCATTGAAAGCCCTCACCCGCACCAACAAGACAATGACCGAGGAGACCATCCACGAGTTTATTCAGGGGCTCAACGTCAGCGATGATGTAAAAGCCGAGCTCATGAAGATCACTCCCCGTAACTATACCGGTATTTAAACCGACTGACACATTTATCTATTTAAATATTCTTGTTAACTCGAAGAGCCGAGAGGCTCTTAAAAGTATTCACATTCATTATTATGGTAGAAGATTTGGAGAACAAGCCTCAGGATGACCAGAAGGCTAACAGCGAAGGAAACTACAGCGCTTCCAACTATCAGAAAGACTATCGGACGGAAGGCGGAAGAACACAACGTCCCCGTATTCACACTACACGAGCCTACTCTTCCGACCGTAAGCCCGTCCAGAGCAGCGGATTCCGCCCCGAGGGATTCGGCGCCGGTCTGCAAGGCAGCAGTCAACAGCACTCACACAGCAGCTATCAGCGCCAAGGCGGCTATCAGCCCCGTCAGGGCTATCAGCAGCGCGGTGGCTACGGACAGCAGCGTCAGGGTGGCTACAGCCGTCCCAACAGCTATCAGTCACGCCAGCAGGACTACCAGCAGCACGGCTACCAGCCCCGCCAACAGGAAGAGGGTGGCTATCAGCCCCGTCAGGGCTATCAGCAGCGCAGCTATCAGCCCCGCCAGCAAAACGGCTACGGACAGCAGCGTCAGGGTGGCTATCAACAGCGTGGCGGTTACCAGCAGGGTGGCTATCAGCAGCGCGGCGGATACCAGCAGCGTGGCGGTTACCAGCAGGGTGGCTACCAGCAGCGCGGCGGATACGGACAGCAGCGTGGCGGTTACCAGCAGCGTCCCGGATACGATCCCAATGCTAAGTATAGCATGAAGAAGCGTATCGAGTACAAGGAAGAGCACATCGATCCCAACGAGCCTATCCGTCTGAACAAATATCTGGCCAATGCCGGCATCTGCTCACGCCGCGAGGCTGATGAGTTCATCCAGGCCGGTGTGGTGACTGTCAACGGCAATGTGGTGACCGAGCTGGGTACGAAGGTCCTCCGCTCCGATGAGGTGAAATTCCACGACCAGCCTGTATCACTGGAGAAGAAAGTGTACGTGCTGCTCAATAAACCCAAGGACACCGTGACCACCAGTGACGATCCCCAGCAGCGCAAGACGGTGATGGATCTCGTGAAGGACGCTTGCCCCGAGCGCATCTACCCCGTGGGACGTCTCGACCGTAACACCACCGGTGTGCTCCTGCTCACCAACGACGGTGACCTCGCTTCCAAGCTCACCCATCCGAAGTTCCTTAAGAAGAAGGTTTATCATGTGACCCTCGACAAGAACGTGGCCGCAACCGACCTTCAGAAGATCGCCGACGGCATCACACTCGAGGACGGAGAGGTGCATGCTGACGCCATCGAATATGCCGACGATCAGGACAAGCGACAGGTGGGCATTGAGATCCACAGCGGCAAGAACCGTATCGTACGCCGTATCTTCGAGAGCCTCGGCTACCGTGTGGTACGCCTCGACCGTGTACAGTTCGCCGGTCTGACGAAGAAGAATCTCCGCCGCGGTGACTGGCGCTTCCTCACAGAGAAGGAAGTGGACATGCTCCGCATGGGCGCTTTCGAGTAATTCATATACCGGCAGGGAGTTGAAAGACTTCCTGCCTTGCTTCGTTAAGAACACTGTTGCACACTATCATTCCCATAAGTCAATAAAACAATGAAAAGAACTAAGGTAGCAGATGCGCTGAAGTCGACCGACTTCGGCAAAGACATCTGTGTGAAAGGCTGGGTGCGTACCCACCGCAGCAGCAAGGCTGTGGACTTCATCGCCGTCAATGACGGTTCTACCATTAACAATATCCAGGTAGTGATCGATCCTACGAAGACCGACGCTAACCTTCTGAAACAGATCACCACCGGTGCCTGCATCTGCGCCGAGGGCAAGCTCGTGGAGAGCCAGGGCAAAGGCCAGACCGTGGAGATCCAGGGTGAGAACATCATCCTCTACGGCCCCTGTGGCAACGACTATCCCATGCAGAAGAAGGGCCAGAGCTTCGAGTACATGCGTCAGTACGCTCATCTGCGTCTGCGTACGAACACCTTCGGAGCCGTGATGCGTATCCGCCACAATATGGCCATCGCCATCCACAAATATTTCCACGATCACGGATTCTACTACTTCAATACCCCGCTGATCACCGCCAGCGATGCTGAGGGTGCCGGCGAGATGTTCCAGGTGACTACCCTCGACCTCGACCGCACGGCCAAGGAGGGCAAGGTGGACTACTCGAAGGACTTCTTCGGACGCAAGGCCAACCTCACTGTAAGCGGACAGCTGGAGGGTGAGCTGGGAGCCACGGCTCTCGGTGCCATCTATACGTTCGGTCCTACCTTCCGTGCCGAGAACTCCAATACTCCGCGTCACCTGGCCGAGTTCTGGATGATCGAGCCTGAGGTAGCCTTCATGAACCAGGAAGAGCTGATGGACTTCGAGGAAGACTTCATCAAGTATTGTGTGAGATGGGCACTCGACAACTGCATCGACGACCTTAACTTCCTGAACAAGATGATCGACAAGACCCTCATCCAGACACTGCAGAGCGTGCTGAAGGAGGACTTCGTGCGTCTGCCCTACACCGAGGGTATCAAGATCCTCGAAGAGGCCGCACGCAACGGTCACAAGTTCGAATTCCCCATCACCGGCTGGGGCATGGACCTCAACTCCGAGCACGAGCGCTTCCTCGTGGAGGAGCACTTCAAGCGTCCTGTCATCATGACCGACTATCCGAAGGAGATCAAGGCCTTCTACATGAAGAAGAACGACGACAACAAGACCATGCAGGGCACCGACGTCCTCTTCCCCCGCATCGGCGAGATCATCGGAGGCTCCGTACGTGAGGAGAGCTACGACAAACTCGTCGCAGAGATGGAAGAGCGCCATATGGACATATCGCTCTACAACTGGTACCTCGACACACGCCGCTACGGTTCCTGCCCCCATGCAGGCTTCGGCCTGGGCTTCGAGCGTCTCATCCTCTTCGTCACCGGCATGCAGAACATCCGTGATGTCATCCCCTTCCCGCGCACACCGAAGAGTGCTGAGTTCTAAACAGAAACAGATAACGATAAATATTAGAAAATCTCCCTCGGGCAGTCATACTCCCAAGGGAGATTTTTTATATAATGTAAATTTTCCACCTTATCATCTGTCTGTTTCTCAATTATTATCGCTAACTTTGCCCTTATAAACCATAAAAGATTATGAACAGCATTGCACAATACTTTCCTATCACCGACCCCACGCTGATCTTCTTCGTGGTGCTGCTCATCATCCTCTTTGCGCCTATCATCATGGGTAAGCTGCGCATTCCCCATATCATCGGAATGGTGCTTGCCGGTATTCTTGTCGGGCAATACGGATTCAACATTCTCGCACGCGACGCATCTTTCGAGCTGTTCGGCCGCGTAGGACTCTACTATATCATGTTTCTGGCCTCGCTGGAGCTGGACATGGAAGGACTCAGACGCCACCTTAACTCGACCGGCATTTTCGGAGCCATATCATTCGCCCTACCTTTTGTCCTCACCTTCGCAGGCTGTCTCATGCTGCTGCATTATACGATGTCGGCCTCACTGCTCCTGGCCTGCATCATGGCCTCCAACACCCTTGTGGCCTATCCCATCGTGCCCCGTTTCGGCCTGCAACGCAAGCTGAGCGTGACACTAAGCGTCGGGGGAACGATGGTGTCGCTCCTGCTCTCACTCATCGTCCTTGCCATTCTCGTGCAAGGGCACGGTGATAATGGCGGAGCGCTCTACTGGCTGTTCTTCGCATTCAAGTTCATCGTCTACTGCGCCGGTCTGCTATGGGCAGTCCCTCACCTGACCCGCTGGTTCCTGCGCCGCTACAGTGATAGCGTGATGCAGTTCATCTTTGTCCTGGCCATACTCTTCCTATGTGCCGCACTGGCAGAGGTAGTAGGACTGGAGGGCATCTTCGGAGCCTTTTTCTCCGGACTGATACTCAACCGGTATATTCCTCACGTGTCACCGCTGATGAACCGCATCGAGTTTATCGGCAATGCCCTGTTCATCCCCTACTTCCTTATCGGCGTGGGAATGCTCATCAACGTCCGTCTGCTCTTTGAAGGCGGCACCATCTGGGCTGTCGCCGGCGTGCTCGTCATCCTCGGCACACTAGGAAAAGCACTCGCCGCCTATGCCTGCTGTATCTGGCAGCGCCTGCCCCTCTCATCAGGACACATGATGGTGGGCCTTACCTCCGCTCACGCCGCAGCCGCCATCGCCATTAGCATGGTGGGCATGGGACTGATCGATGCCGACGGAAAGCCCGTCATCACCGAAGGGATGCTCAACGGTGTAGTGGTGATGATACTCTTCTCCTGCATCTTCTCTTCTATCCTCACACAATATTCGGCCCAGCGCATTGTCCTGCGTGACAGTGAGGTGGCCGACGAGCACGACCTGCCTGAAGACGATGAAAAGATCCTTGTGCCTATACGCTATCCCGAATATTCCAAACGTCTGGTCGATCTGGCGATGCTCATGCGCAACACCAAACTGCACCGCCGGCTGGTAGCGATCAACGTCGTCTATGATGACGAGAACGTACGGAAAAACCAACAACGGGGGCAACAGCTTCTCGAAGATGCCGTCCACCATGCCGCAGGCAGCGACGTGCCCATGGAGACACAGGTACGCATCGCCGCCAACATCGCCAACGGCATCAAACATGCCTTCAAAGAATTCCAGGCATCGGAAATCATCATCGGCATGCACTCGCACAAAGAGATCTCGACGAAGTTCTGGGGACAATTCCACCAGAGCCTCTTCAACGGTCTGAACCGCCAGATCATCATGGCACGTCTCAACCAACCGCTCTCCACACTGCGCCGTATCATCGTCGCCGTACCTTCCCGTGCACAATACGAGCAGGGATTCTACCGTTGGATTAACCGGTTGGCACGCCTGGCCGGCAATCTAGACTGCCGCATCGTCTTCCACGGCCGGCAGGACACGCTACAACACATTCACGAATATATCCACAATCATTTCGACAATGTAAGGGCAGAATATCAGATCATGGAGCACTGGCTGTCAATACCCGAACTGGCGGCCACCATCGACAAAGATCACCTCTTCGTTGTCGTCACCGCACGAAAAGGTACTGTCTCCTACAAGACAGCACAGGACAGGCTGCCCCAGGAGCTGACACGCTACTTCTCAGGCAAGAACCTGATGATCATCTTCCCCGACCAATTCGGTCCGGACAAGACCGACACCATGACGTTTGCCGAGTCACAACACTATGAAGAGAAATCGGCTTACGAACCTCTCCGTGTATGGCTCGAAAAACATTTCGGTAAAAAAAGTAAGAAACAGACATCACAAAATAAGAATTAAAATAAAAGAAACAACATGATAGATATCAAAGGTGTCACCAAATCATTCGGCAAGTTGCAGGTGCTTCGCGGCATCGACTTGCATATCGACAAAGGCGAGGTGGTATCGATCGTCGGTCCTTCGGGCGCCGGCAAGACAACACTCCTTCAGATCATAGGCACACTCGACAAGCCCGACAGCGGATCGATCACCGTAGACGGCATCAGCGTCAACGGTCTCTCATCGAAGAAGCTGGCCGACTTCCGCAACCAGCATATCGGCTTCGTCTTCCAATTCCACCAACTCCTGCCGGAATTCACCGCCTTGGAGAACGTCATGATACCCGCCTTCATAGCCGGCACAAACCGCAGCGCCGCCAAGAAACGCGCTGAGGAGCTGCTCAGCTTCATGGGCCTCAGCGACCGGGCCAGCCACAAGCCCAATGAGCTCTCCGGAGGAGAGAAACAGCGTGTGGCAGTGGCACGTGCCCTGATCAACAATCCAGCCGTCATCCTTGCCGACGAGCCATCGGGATCGCTTGACTCGAAAAACAAGGCAGAGTTGCATCAGCTCTTCTTCGATCTGCGTGACAAATACGGTCAGACCTTCGTGATCGTCACCCACGATGAGAGTCTCGCCTCCATCACTGACCGCACTATCCACATGAAAGACGGACTGCTTGAAAAAGAGGAAGCATCCAAGGAGACGGTCAACGACGTACAAAACGAAGAACAGCCCGCTGACGAAGCACCGGCAATGGCAGGAGATGACCTGACAAAAGACGAAAACATCATCTAACAGACTGGCCTGCCACACGACGAACGGCAACAGCCACCCACCAAATGGGATTTACCCTACTTCCGACAAAAAGTAAAAACATCAACTCAATCGCCCGCCCCGACACGAGCGGCATAAAACAGATAAAAGACATGAACAACGACCTGTTAATCAAATTGGGTGACTACAACGATCTCACCGTCACGCGTATGGCTACGCGTGAAGACTCGCATGCCTTCAACGGCAAAGAGACCTTCGGTGTCTTCCTCGACGGCGGACGGGAGGGAGAGATTCTGATGCCCGCGAAATATGTACCGGAAGGCACAAAAACGGGCGACACCATCCGCTGTCTCGTCTATCTCGACCAGGAGGAACGTCTCGTGGCCACCACCGAACAGGCACTCGCTGTTGTCGGACAGTTTGCCTGGCTGCAATGCACATGGGTGAACAAATATGGAGCCTTCCTCAACTGGGGCGTGATGAAAGACGTGTTCTGTCCTTTCAGCGAGCAGAAACGTAAGATGGAGATTGACCATTACTATCTCGCCTTCCTCTATATCGATCCAGAGACCTACCGTATCACGGCTTCAGCCAAGGTAGACAAATTTCTTTCTGACAAGCGTCCCACCTACCAACCTGGAGAGGAAGTCGATCTCATCGTATGGCAGAAGTCGCCACTAGGATTCAAAGTCATCATCGACAATCTGTTCCAAGGACTGATCTACGACAGTCAGATCTTCCGTCCCGTTCACAGCGGTGACCGCATGAAGGGCTATATCAAGCAAGTACGGCCCGACGGCAAGATAGACCTCACGCTCCAACCAACCGGACGACGAGGCACCGACGACTTTGCCG
>ULNJ01056702.1_pt1 | contig 18335 bp, 15 predicted proteins | sample 1951891 | NCBI WGS metagenome assembly ULNJ01 (sample SAMEA4835574, study PRJEB28245) | human gut metagenome | biome: gut microbiome; material: fecal sample | place: Denmark | collected 2008 | reverse complement strand
GCTGTACGCATTCTTGTCACTCTCCTGAAGTCCCGATTCAGACGCTCGATCCGGTTGGTGGTGTATGTCATGGACTGAATTTCCGGAGGGCCGTAAGTCTAGCCGAAGACATTGCCTACCTACTCCTGAGTAAGACCTTTGGTATACAACGCCCCGGCAAGACGGTCGCATTCCTCTTCCTGATCGCGGAGGATGGCCAGTATCTGCGGATGGAAGTTGCCGTACCGGTCACGGGGAATGCGGAATTCCAGTTTCCTGCCTTGACCATAGGCATGGCCAGGACGATAGCCATTACCCTTGTTTGAGGGATATTCCCGAAGGAATTCACTGCGTTCTGCCACCATCATGCTTTCAGGCATGATTTCCATCAGGTCGTGAAGACCATTCTCTTTCTCCGCATGCTTGCGCATGAGCTCAGAAATTTGTAATTTTGTGAACTCCATAGTTTGTATGTTTAGTGGTTTGAACACTCCTAAATTACAAACTTCAGGGCTGACACGCAAGGGTCGGCCCTTTTTTCGATTTATCAGACACACTTTGGGGGACAGTATCTTTGAAGAACACATAACTACCATTGGAACTCTACATGAAAAAATTAAAAATCATTAAATCTGAACTAGCATCATCTTACAAATTATTCCTATCCTTTTTCTACAATAGACTGCATCTGCCGTTCTGACACACCTCTATCCTATCATAAACGAATGCAAAAAACAAGGGGCTAAGCGTTTAAAGGCCGTTAAGTGTTAAAAACGAACTGTTAAAGTGGAATAAAGTAAACCGACAAAATGGCAGAATAACATTTTTTGCGTCTATATTTGCAAACCGAAAAACAGACGGTTATTTATACAAGCAAAAACACAGAAGCCAAAAGACGATTAAGCCATTGAATGCTTTTGTGAATAATATACAAATGATTAAACTATCGCATAAATGTGACGTCTGATCTAAAAAAACGAAAGTAGAACAAAAACATAAAGAGTATGAACAAGATTTCAAATTATGTACTCGGAGGCCTCTGCGTTGTAGCCTTGGCCTTCTCTGCCGGTTCATTTGTCAAAGTGAATGCAGCGACAGAAGGAACTGAAATTGCCGGCCAGCCCGTTGATCTCACATACGCGGCAGACAAAGCACTGCCTGCCGTAGTTCATATCAAGTATGTGCAGAACTCAAAAGTGAAAACCATCGAGGTTCAAAGCAATCCATTTGATGACTTCTTTAGCGATCCCTTTGGCTTCTTCGGCAATCCTTATGGAGGACAGGGTGGTACACGCAAACAGAAAGTGCAAACACCTAAGAGAGAGGCTACCGGTTCGGGTGTGATCATCAGTTCCGACGGATATATCGTCACAAACAATCATGTTGTTTCCGGAGCAGACGAACTGACTGTCACTCTTGAGGACAACCGTGAGTTCAATGCCAAGATTATCGGTACGGACCCCTCTACCGATCTGGCTCTTATCAAAGTAGATGGCAAGAACCTTCCCACCCTGCCTATCGGCAACTCCGATGACATCAAGGTCGGCGAGTGGGTTATAGCCGTAGGTAACCCTTATGGTCTGAACAATACCGTAACCGCCGGTATCATCAGTGCCAAGGCACGCTCTATCGGTGCTAATGGTATTGAAAGTTTCATCCAGACCGATGCTGCCATCAACCCCGGTAACTCAGGCGGTGCACTGGTAAACACTAAGGGTGAACTGATCGGTATCAATGCCATGCTCTATTCTCAGACCGGTTCTTATTCCGGCTACGGCTTTGCTATCCCTACAACCATCATGAACAAAGTTGTTGCTGACTTGAAGCAATATGGTACCGTACAGCGTGCCATACTCGGCATCAAAGGTGGAGACGTACTCAACTACATCAACTCCCTGAAAGAAGATGGCAAGGAAGTACCTGATTTGGGTACTAACGATGGCGTCTATGTCGACAGCGTATCTGATAACAGCGCAGCCATGGCTGCAGGCCTGCAGCAAGGCGATGTCATCATCAGCATCGACGGCAAGCACATCGGAAAGATGGCCGAGTTGCAGGAAATGGTCAACAACAAGCGTCCCGGTGACAAGATCACTATTACTTACCTGCACAAAAAGAACAAAGTGACCAAGACAGTAACAATCAAGAACCAGCAGGGCACAACTAAGGTTGTGAAGACCGCTGATCTCGACGTACTCGGTGCTAACGTCATTCCTGTCGATAAGGATCTGAAGACACAACTGGGCATCAGTAATGGCCTGCAGGTGAAGAATGTGAAAGCCGGTGCCTTTAAAGATGCCGGTATTAGCGAGGGATTCATCATCATCACTGTGAACGAGAGACCGATGAAGACTATCTCCGACTTGCAGGATGCCGTGAAGACCGCTTCTACCAGCAAGAATCCCGTTCTCTTCATCACTGGCATGTGGCCTTCTGGAAAGACCGACTATAAAGCTGTACGTATTGGAGAATAAAAAGAAAGTGTATTGTACCTAAACAGATCATCAAGATACAAGATTCATATCTTTATTTCTCACCGAGAGCCCGCAACGCATCGCGTTGTGGGCTTATTTTATAATCTACAACTATAAAACCGGCAAAAAATATAAATTGAAATTTCAAGAGCCAGTATTCCTGTCTATCCTGTTATCTGCTATGTCATGGTTAATAACTATCAAAAGTCACAGATTTTTTTTAATTATTTACACGGAAAAGTTGCAGGGTCAAAAAGGAATGCTTACTTTTGCAAATACTAATCCGATTGAACTGAATGAGACAGCTAAGAATTAATAAATCTATAACAAATAGAGAGAGTGCATCCCTGGAGAGATATCTTCAGGAAATAGGACATGAGAAGCTCATCTCCGCCGAGGAGGAAGTAGCATTAGCACAACGCATCAAGCAAGGTGACACACAAGCACAGGAACAGCTTATCAAAGCTAACCTCCGTTTTGTTGTTTCCGTTGCCAAGCAGTACCAAAATCAAGGCTTGTCTCTTTCAGACTTAATCAACGAGGGCAACTTGGGATTGATCAAAGCCGCCATCAAATATGATGAGACACGTGGCTTTAAATTTATCTCTTATGCCGTATGGTGGATTCGTCAAAGCATACTACAGGCATTGGCCGAGCAAAGCCGGATTGTCAGACTACCTCTCAATCAGGTAGGATCTGCCACTAAGGTGCGCCGCATCCTCAATATGTTTGAGCAAGAACATCAACGTAAACCTAACCTCAACGAAATAGCCGACAAGATAGATTTGCCGGAAGACAAAATCATTGAGGCACTTCAGGTAAACGGGCATCATCTCTCCATGGACGCACCTCTTGCCGAGGATGAAGACAACTCTCTGATCGATGTCCTACCCAACAACAACGTACCAAATACTGATAACGAGTTGTTGCAGGAGTCGCTACGCAAAGAAGTCAGCGAAGCATTACAATGCCTGACAGAACGGGAACGCACCGTCATAGAGGCATTCTTCGGCATCGGCCAAACTAAAATGACCCTTGAAGAGATCGGAGACAAATATGGCCTAACCCGCGAACGCGTCAGACAAATTAAGGAAAAAGCTATCCGCAAACTCCGCCATGCCCAAGGCAACTCTAGGCTCAAAAGCTATTTAGGATAAGGTGTGAACAATAATTGAAGACAGAGAAAGACTGCTAGACTCAATACCGAAACAGTATTATCTCTTTTTCATAACACGACATAACGGGGAAATGCAGATTGACAGACCGGCCAAATGGATGATTAACAGAAAAAACAATATAAACAAATGAAATTAAGGTATCTCTTCATGGTATTTGCCATGACACTATCGACAATGACGGTCGGCGCAAAAGTGAAACTGTCAAGTGTATATCTGTATGGCTTTGCAGCTACTTTCAACGACTCAACTGTATATTTTACAGAGATTCAGCACCTTGACTCTGTAGGGATTGACAGCAAAACAAAATTTCTGTATCATCGCGAAGATTACTCAGCCCAGCTACAAGATTATCTGGAAAGTCAAGGAATTCCCAATGCCACCTGCATCACAAGCTTCAGCACGAACAAGAAAGAAGCTGAAAAAAAATTCATGAAGTTGCGCCAACGTTATCTGAAAGGCAACCACTATAACATCAAGTCAATTAATGTGGCCGATTTCCATTACAACAAGATCACTCCCGATGAATCAGAACTGAATACTGAGGATGTAAAGCCTGCCAAGAAGAGTAAAAAGACGAAGAAGGCTAAAGAATAACTTTCATCTATCCCCCAATGGCTTAATGACTTAGGCCATACTTGCCGCAGGCAAATCGGAGCAAATAATCGGACAGGCCAGCTACCAGCGTGTAGACTGGCCTATTGTTATATTATAATCACAAGATTGCCCCATCTTTATGAATGATACCAATGTTTTCTACTTTCGAATAGCAGATTTCGCCATCAGACTCCAATTTTCTCAAAGCCCCTACAATAGTATAGAACTTCTGCCTTCATTCCAGCCCTTCCGCATAGATGGCCTTTTAGAGGCCCCTTTACTTTTTTCTCTCACCATTGACGATCAGTTACGGCCTGTTTCAAAAGAGTGTCGCAAGAAGATCCGCAACATTGAAACAGGCAATGGTAAGACTACAGTCGATCGTCTGACTGATGGCGGATATCAATTCATCCTTCACGACATTCAACAACGGGCCTGCTGCCTGCTCATCACTAACAAGGACTTTTCCAATTGTCATTGTGCCCTCACCAGTAATCAAGATATGCGTTCTTTTGGTCTGAGCAATGCCCTGATGCTGGTCTTTGCCTTCGCGTCCTGCCACTTCCATACACTATTGATTCATGCCTCTCTCGTACGTCAGCAGGATTGGGGATATGCTTTCATTGCTCAGAGTGGAACGGGAAAGTCAACACATGTCAGCTTATGGCTCCGGTATCTTCCAAATTGCGACTTGATGAATGATGACAACCCTATTGTCCGCATCATCGACAATAAGGCTTTTATCTACGGTAGTCCTTGGAGCGGAAAGACTCCCTTTTATCGTAACATAAGGGCACGACTCGGAGCCATCACACACATCCATAGGGCATCAGAAAACCATGTGGAATCCATCAATGGTATTGCTGGATTTGCCGCTTTGCTTCCGGCCTGTTCCTCCATGAAATGGGATCACGATATCTACAGCAGCATCTGCGACACCATAACACGAGTAGTTGAGACCGTCGGAATGTATAATCTTTATTGCCGTCCCGACCGCGAGGCGGCAATGGTATGCCATGCCCGAATACACAAAAAAGAGAATGCAGAAACATGATCATGACTGTTTATAAAACAACAAAAGATGAATAACCCGAAAGAAAATAAACAGGCCGCAACAGACCACGTCTACTTCTCCAACCAGACACTTCTTCCTGAGGTTATCCGTCTGCTCAATGAAGGACATACTGTGACCCTCCGTCTGCGAGGCTACTCCATGCGTCCCTTTCTTGAGGACAATCGCGATAAGGCCCTACTACGTAAGACCAGCAATCCACACATCGACGATCCTGTATTGGCAGAGATTGCCCCAGGGAGATATGTGCTCCACCGCATTATTGCAATGGTAGGAGACACTGTGACCCTATTGGGCGATGGCAACATCTACCCTGAACACTGCAGCCAAAAAGACATCAAAGCACAAGTTGTCGGCTTCTACCGCAAAGGAAGCGACCGACTTGACCGTATTGACGACCGCAAATGGCATATTTATTCTTATTGGTGGATGCGACTGCGGCCTGTCCGCAGATATCTACTTGCCGCCTATCGGCGAATATGGATTCCACTCTTCGGAACTATATAAGAATAAGACATCGCAACAGAATAGAGAAGAACTATTTATGCCCATTTAATTCAACAATGATAAACAAAAACAGACAATAGTATATGAAAGCAAAACCAGGATTTTATGTTAGAGAAATCTGCGGACAATACATGATTGTTGCAGAAAGTAAGGAAAATATTGACTTCAGCGATATTATCAGTTTAAATGAGACTGCGGCCTATCTTTGGAGACAGATCGAGCATGATGACCGCAGCGAAAAAGAATTGGCGAAAATGCTTATAAAACAATACTCTCTCGATGAGAATACGCCTCTTAACTTACCAACAGGCTATAGAAGACGTGAAAAAGCTACACAGCCAATGGCATGAGCTGGGAATCATCCTAGACTGACAGGAGATAGGGAATCTCAACCGTAACAAGGAAATATCCTACATCTGGTATATCCTTGTTACAGTGGGATTACGCATTCGCTAACAGATAAAAAATCGAGCTCCTGTTCAGGCTGTAGCCCACAACCTTTTCTCTTAACATCATCGGATCTAAACCGACAATCGGCTATATAAAAAACGACGCTTGAGCCGACAACACACAAAGATGCTGTCAGCACAAGCGTTAAAATAAAAATATCCTATCAAATGGTAGGACACAGGAGAAATCCCATCTTCTCTACCGCATTCCTAATCTGCCTATTTCAGATAAAGCTGGAACCATTCGGAAATCTGACGCAGGAGGTGATTACGCGTATTGCCTCCGAAAATGCTGTGATTGCGATTTATATAATAGTTCTCCTTGAAATCCTTATCGGCTTGAACGAGTGCCTCTGCATACTCAAACGTATTCTGCGGATGTACATTATCATCGGCCGTGCCATGACAAATCAACAATGCTCCATTGAGCTCACTGGCACGATGGATAGGATTATCATTATAACCGTTCGGATTCTCATTTGGCGTACGCATATAACGTTCTGTATAGACACTATCGTAGTAGCGCCAATCTGTCGGTGGAGCTACGGCCACACCGGCTTTGAAGACTGCACGACCTTCGCTCATACTCATCAGCGTGTTGAAGCCTCCGTATGACCATCCCCAAATACCTATTCTGTCTTTATCCACATAAGGCTGCTGTGCCAGATACAAAGCTGTCTCTACCTGGTCCTTAGCCTCGAGCTTACCTAACTGCAGATAAGTACACTTTTCCCAATCAGCACCACGGCCTCCAGTACCACGTCCGTCAACGCATACTACTATAAAGTCCTGTTGAGCCAGATATTCGTCAAAGGCACCACCTTGTCCCATGGAACCGATATTCCAGGAGTTGATGACCTGCTGAGAACCTGGTCCACTATATTGGAAAAGAATAACGGGATATTTCTTGGAAGCATTGAAGTTTGCCGGCTTCACCATCCATCCATCAAGCTTCACACCCTCGGAAGTTGTAAAAGAGAAAGTCTCCTTCGGTGACCATCCGTATTTCTTTGTTTTCTCCTTCAGTTCTGCATTGTCGACATTCGTAGCGATAACTTTACCACCATTATTTCGTGTCGTATAGACATATGGTGTATTGCGATCGCTCCAATTATTAACGAAGTATGCATAATCACCCGAGAAAGTGGCGACATTCCAACCTGCTCCCTCTGTGAGACATTCTGTCTTACCATTACGGTGGCTCACAAAGATCTGACGATCTTGCGGCGTAGGCAATGCTGCCTGATAATAAACATCGCCTGTCTTTTCGTCATAGCCGTACACATCAGTGATATCATACTCTCCGTCACCAATCTTCCGCTTCAGTTGTCCGTTCTGGTCATAAAGATACAAGTGCATATAACCATCCCGATCACTGGGCATCAGAATATAATTTGCACCCGTCTTGATCTGCTCCATCACCTCTTCCTTCACATACTTACTATTTTTCTCGCTGATGACAAGCTGGCTAAGCGTCGTACGGGGATTCACGGAATAGATGTTCAACTGATCCTGATGACGAGGCATCGTATAGACCAGCACACTATTGGCATTGTCCGTGGGAAGGATGCGTGGCATATAGCCATCGGTCGGCAAAGTCACCTGTAACTGCTGTGTGCGATGGCTCTTAATATCATAGCTCCATGCTGTGACCGTGGAATTTACCTGTCCAGCCTTTGGATATTTGTAAGTATAGCTACCAGGATACTCTGCATATTCCTTGAGCTCGGGATCAGCACCCTTGAACATCTGAAGACTATACTGCTTCACAGCCGACTCATTGAACTTGATCCAGCAAAGCATTGTACCATCAGCATTGAATGTGAGAGCACTATTGAATGCGAATTCCTCCTCATACACCCAATCGGGAATACCATTGATGATCTCGTTCACTTTTCCGCCCTTCGTCACCTGACTTTCTGCATTGTCGTAAAGCAACTTAACGAGGAAGATATTGTTATCGCGTACAAAAGCCACCTGCTGTCCGTTAGGCGACCATACGGGGGCCTGCTGAGGACCTCCTTCGGAGAGTTTTTCCAACTTACGGCTCTGAATGGTATAGATATACCAGTCAGCCTTATAGGAACGACGATACACGGCCTGACGATTCGTAGCAATGAGCATACGCTGACCGTCCGGAGACATCAGGTATCCATCCAGTTTCTTAATCGTTTCGCCTTGAGTATTGTTCACATCAAACAACACGGCCGTCTGTTTGCCGGTCTTGAAAGAATATTGTACAATCTGCTTGCCATCGGCAGAGATTCTGGCATACTGGTCAGTACCTCGGATAGGTGTGATGCCGCTGACCGTTTTGGCGGAAAACTCACCATTCGCAAGCGCCTTCAAGCTAATGCGCTCCTGAGCAGGAACTACCGAAGTAGCCAGTAACATGGCAGCGCACATAATAATAGTTTTAATCATTGAAATGCTAAACTTATATATTCTATCTTGCAAAGATAGTGCTTTTTCTGTAAACAAATTACGCAAGACATGAAAATAAAGTATAAAGAAAAAAAAGATTATGAATAGAAATCCTTAATTTTGCAACATGTATTATCGAGACTTTGGTTCATGGATGCGTGAGATATTCCCTTTCAAGGTACAAAAAATCTCCATTAACGCTGGCTTTACCTGCCCCAATCGGGACGGAAGAATCTCCAGTGGCGGCTGTACCTTCTGCGACAACCGCACTTTCAATCCTTCGTATTGCCATCCCCAACAGAGTATAACCCGACAACTCGAGGATGGTAAACTATTTTTTGGCCGTAAATATCCCGAAATGCGCTATCTGGCCTATTTTCAGGCTTACACCAACACGTATGCGTCCCTTCCCCGCCTTCAGGCACTCTATGAAGAGGCATTAGCCGTCAGCGATGTTGTAGGAATAGTCATCGGCACACGTCCCGACTGTATCAGCGATGCCCTACTCGACTATCTGCAATCACTTGCCCGTCACACTTTTGTAATGGTGGAATATGGAGTAGAGTCGGCCAACGATACTACTCTCAGACGCATCAACCGCGGCCACACCTTCGCATGTAGTCAGGATGCTATCCGTCGTACGCATGAACGGAACATCTTCACAGGTGCTCATGTCATCCTTGGCTTGCCTGGAGAAGATGCAGAAGAAAGTCTACGTCAGGCTCCCCTGATCTCCGACTTACCAATCGACGTGCTCAAGCTTCACCAATTGCAGATCGTAAAAGGCACCAGACTAGCTGAGGATTATATTGCACATCCCTTCCCACTCTACGACATAGACGACTATCTTGACCTAATCGTCAAATATATCCGGATCGTACGAACAGACATGGTGTATGACCGCTTCGTCAGCCAATGTCCTCCCGAGTTATTGATCGCTCCTCGGTGGGGAGTGAAAAACTACCAATTCACAGAAAAACTCAATAAACGGTTGAGCCGATAGAATTACCTTAACCGACCAATCCGGATAAAGCAAACATTAACAAAGTACAGAGAACATACAGATACAATAACGACTCATCCGATAAATACAGGAGGAAATATGTTGCTCAAATGAAGTACGGAGATGAGAAACAGGGAAATGGCTCAGCAAGTGTGCGTATGAAATTAACGCGGAGAATGGAACTTGAATCATGCAGCACGAATCCTACCGGCTGTCTGTGACGGTTCTTGTAACGGCCATCTTGATTTCCTCCCTTCAGAACAGATAGGATGACAGGGGCGGAAACGCTCACGGGCACCGGTTGCACGGGGGATGAAAGACTGTAAATAGTCGTCTCTTAAAAATGTACTTCTCTATAGGTGATGGTCCCTTCCTCACCGACCTGCAGTCCCGGCATTTTCTTTATGACGTCGGCTATCGGGCGGTCCTGTTTTTGCTTAAGGCTGTTCACGAGGTATGTGGGTGTGTCGCCACGCTGTGAGACGTGTGTCGCCCTTATCTTAATTTCCTTTCACCGACTTCCCGTGCATCACGATCGTCTGTCCTTGGCGCTGACCGTATCGCGGGCATACCCTATCATAAGAGGACAAGATGCTCTCGGCACGCTTGCCGTCTCCCATCGGTCTTGTGGGCCAATTGTTAAAGAAGGAGAGGCCGGTTCCGCATATTGGTCCTTGATCCACACACAAGCGACAATGGCATGAGACCATGATTCGATTAAAAATTAAAGGCCACCCTTGCCATTACCGACCTTGGCCTTAACTGAGTGACCAGATAACGGCATACCGTCGTATTAATGGTCTGTCTGCTGTATGTGTCGTTGCCAAAGATGTTGTTCAGTGAGAGCCCTATCTCATAAGTCTTGCGCCTGTAAGAGACAGAGACGTCAGAGAAATAATTGAACGACACGCTCTTGTCATTGCTGTGATAGATCTCGTTGTCCCATTCTATCTGCCAGTGTCCCGGCATGAGGAAGGCCTTCAGGCCATGAGTGAACGAATTTAAGGTTGGCATGAAGCTCACCCCGGTGTTCTTGTTTTTCAGGCCGGACATCGTGTAACCTGTATAGGCCTCAAACGAGAGCCAGTCGGCCGGCTGCAGGGAGATGTCGGCCGAAACGACAAGGTTGTTCATCATGAACGGCGTAACGACATCGGACACCAACATATCGTAGTCATTGCCGGTATAATAGGCTGTAACGCCTATATTCAGCTTTGACCAACGGAACGACTGTGCCAGACGCGCGAAAACGGTCAGGATGTGTGAGTCGGAGGTCTTGTCCGTGGCACGGCTCTTGTAGATGTCGCCAGCCATCTCGCTTGAATACAGGATGTTGTCGAACAGATTGTTCCATGTAACCAACAGTGTGGCAAACTGTCCCTTTATGGTATTTTTATAATCTACCTGTCCGTTCAATGCGTGCGACATGGTCCTGCTCAGTCTTCCTATGCCCTGCCGCATGGTAATGTAGTCGGTGAAGATGGGCAGGCTGCCGGATACCGACACGTCGAGGGGATTGTATGAATAAGAATACGCAGCAGAGAAGTCCCACCGTGCCGTAGGATGGAACACAGCCTTCACGCTTGGCTCTACCAGGAAATCGTTGCGCGTGTCGCTGTTTAATCCGCGCGCAAGCCATACTAACGGCACGGCCGCGGTCAGTCGGAAGGAGCCGTGCGAGTAGTTTGCCTCGGGGGTAAGGCGCGTATCCGACTCGTAATATCTGTCGTTGCCGTTGAGCATTGTATTGTTTATCGAGAGCTGCTGCGATTTTCCCTTTGTCGAGAGTGTATATTTGAAATTAAACCTGCCTGCCTTATGGCTGAAATATGTCTGCGCGCCCCAATGGAACGACTGCATGTCGAGTCTCTGCACGGTGCTGTCAGACAGCAAGAGGCTGCCGGGCAGATTATTATAGGAGAAATATGCGTTCAGCGAAAGGAGGTGATTGTTCTTCAGCCGTCTGCTCATCGTGAACGAGTCTTGAACATACCGTTTGCGCGGTTTCACGTTCTCATACATCCCCCTGCCGTTAAGCATCGTCGTGGCAGTACTCCTGTTGAAGTCGGCATATCCTTTCAGCGTGTTCACAAGATAGATGTTGTCACGGTTTTTCTCGTATTTCAACTCGGCCGAGATCTCACTTGTATGCTGAGTGGCGTCCACATCCTCGACAATGGCATTTCCGTCGGCCAGATCGGTGTACACGGTCTGCGCCGTCTGGCTCTGCGTCGTCTTGTCCAGCAGCCCGCTGACCTGTAGGCGCAGGTCGTCGCCCTTATGGGTCTTGAACAGCCAGTTGGTGGCCAACAGGTTGGAGTTGTTGAACGTTGTACGCACTGGTTCGAGCGCCGGCGCGGACATGGTGATGCCACCAAGTATGCTGTTCTCAACAGCTGCATTGTTCTCAATGGACTGCCTGTCGTGAACCTCCTTCATGACATCCTTTCCGGTGTTGTTGTATTTGTAGATTGAGATGCTCTGCATCTTATGCGAGAACATCATAGCCATGAGACGGCTGTCGCCAAGCACGCCGGCTCCTCCCTGCGCTTTGGTTCCGGCTCCTATGTCGGCCAGCCCCTGCCATACGTTGCGGGCATCGTCGGTCAGCACAATGTTGAGCGCGGCCTGGTCGGAGAAGGTCACATCGCGCAGCAGTTTCACAGGCTGGTGCCGCTCATACACCTGCACGCTCTTCACCTTGTCCGCCGAGATGTTTTCTGAGGCCTGCGAGTATTTTGAGCCCAGCAGGTCGAGTCCCTCAATGTAGAACTTGTTGATCTGCTTTCCCTGATAGGTGATGGTCCCGTCCTCACCGACCTGCAGTCCCGGCATCTTCTTTATGACGTCGGTTATCGTCCGGTCCTGTTTCTGCCTAAAGCTGTTCACGAGGTAGGTGAGTGTGTCGCCACGCTGTGAGACGCGTGGAGCCCTTATCTTAGTTTCCTTTATCATCACCGACTTCTCGTGCATCACTATCGTCTGTCCTTGGCGAAAGTCCTTGACGCTGACCGTATCGCGGGCATATCCTACATAAGAGAACAAGATGCTCTCGGCACGCTTGCCGCTCTCGCTGAGGGCAAAACTTCCGTCGCCCGCAGTACGGGTGAAGCTGAGGGTGGTGCGCCCGTCATCAGCCAGCAGGACGACGCTTGCCGAGCGAAGCGGTTTCCCACTCTCACCCACCACCTTGCCTTGATATGTCTGTGCCGTCGTGGTGAGCGAGACAACGAATGATAATATGGCAACTAAGAAATATCTCACTTTATTTATTATTTATAAAACTCCATTAAACAGGGTGTATACGATTTCTCTGTTTTTCCCATCGGAACAGATATCCCACTAGCCTTGCGGATGCTCCAACTGCTGCCGTTCTTGCAATAGTCGCAGAAGTCATCCTGAAGCTGCTTGGGCGTGCAGTGCTCATATTGCTTTGTGTTGATGAGCAACATGGGATAATCGCACTTCTCTATTCCTGCGAAGCTGAAACTGTAGATGCCTTCGCTTTCCGAAGCCGCAAGGATGAGGCCGGGCAGGCCGCAGAGCTTCCACGGACCGTCGCTGTAAGGCAGATCCAGCGTGTACCATGCCGTCCACTTGCGCCCGCGCAGTTCGCAGACGGCTTTCTTGCAGGCATACCCGCCTATTACGGAGTCGCCTTCTGCCAGGTCCCATTTCATGGCAGGCATGTCCTCCTCATACAGATAGGGGAAATTGAATATGACATACGTGTATGTCAGTTTGCCTGTTGTAGGATAGTTCTTAAACACCTGATAGGAATCGCCCTTATTCGGACTATTCTTGCCATATAGCTGTGATGCCCGTTCGATGTCGCTGAGTCCGGCGTTCTTCAAAGAGTCTGACTTATGTCGGAACTCACGGTCATAGATGCTGTAGTACGCCGAATACTTGCGTCCGACCTCAAGCATCTGGAAGTCTTCTTTAAGCTTGCTTTCCTGCACACCTTTAAACGTCGCATTGTAGGCAACCTTAAACATCACACTGTCTTCTTGTCCGTTCGCCTGTAACACCCCGGCAAACAATAATAACAATAATATCTTCACGTATTTCATAAATCAGGAATTTGGTATTTAAGACATTGTGTCACGGGCATAGACATTTATATTGTGACACAAAGCGGTTTTCTTTTCTTCAAGGATTAGAGGGTGATAGGGTCCTCCCGGTATTTTTAATGTGCCTTATGTTGTCATCCTCTGTTAGGTTCTTATAAGTTGAGGCTGATATGCCTTAGTAAAATCTGCTGCAGTTAACGGGGGCTGTAACATAATAAACAGGTATATGAGTCGCAGAAAACAGAATCTTTTTCATATTAAGGATTTTATGTTAAGCAATGCAAAGATACAACTTTTTGTTATCTTAGAAACGATCTGTACGATATTTATCCAATTTTACATCAAATCATCATGGATTTAACAAAAAAAACAGAAATCTGTATTCGGGTCCTTTTAAGGATTAATCTTGTAAGAAGCATAAGTTGCCGGTCAAGCTACCCTAATAATTAACTCACAGGCCAACTGTAGGAAGTGTATGAATGCGCGTTCAGACAAGCAAATTTATAATGGAACGACAACAAGATACATCGTGTGTGTATCTACCCCAAGCCATGTCATGATAGGGCGGAAACGATGTGTCTTGTAGTCTTGTGCGGATAATAAGCCGCAAAATATTCGGGATATTGTGTCTGAATAGTATCTCGCAAAAGTGGGCTTTTTAAGGGACGACTATATAAGGTATATGACAAGGGGGTGGGAGACGGCCGATATGTATGGAGCAGTCTCCGCCCGTATGTCAGTCGTAGGTCATTTATTCTTAGTGCCACGGCTGCAGCGGCATTGACGTTGAGCGAATCGACGCCGTAGGCCATGTCGATCCGTACCGTGTAGTCGCAGGCATCTATCGTCTCTTGAGGCAGTCCGTCGCCTTCCGTACCCATGACGATGGCCAGGCGCGGCTCTCTGTTCAGGTCGGGATCATCCGATGCGATGCTTTTGTCAGTCAAGGCCATGGTGACGGTCTTGAATCCCAGCTCATGCAACATCTATAGTGATCCGCTGAGCCAGGTCCATGGAATGAGGAAGATGTTGCCCATCGACACTTTGATGGCGCGTCTGTTGAGAGGGTCGCAGCTGTTGCGGGTCGGCAGGACGGCATCTATTCCCAATGCGGCGGCGGACCGGAAGATGCCTCCGATATTGGTAGTGTCGACCACGCCGTCGATGACTCCGATGGGAGCGCAGTCCTTGGCAGTTCGCTATGTCGCTTGTTGGCTGACGTATTAACAGCCTTATCATTATCATTCTCTTTTCCCTTGACAGTAACATGCCGCTTACCGTTCGAGAATATCAACCTCGACAGTTCCACTCCTATAGCCGCCTCTATCATTCTGAAGATCTCTTTCCTTACGACGACTGTCACACGCTCCGAGAGCTTTACTGGATGCAGGTTGCCACGATTTACCATTGTATAATAGGTCCTCATGCTGATGCCGGACATCTCAGCGACCTGCTTAGGGCGGTAGAACTCCTACCGTCATCACCTCCGCTTGTATACTTGGATTAATGCGTTTTTATGTCAGTAATTTCTAAGATATGGCTATATGCTGTATGGCTCCATATATGGATATGTAACTAACAAATGCTTAATATTGGTAAGATATTTGTCAACTTGTTACAAAATGGTATTTGGACATCTATCAACTAGTGCTTAGGAAGTATTCGGCTTCCTATAAGTCATTAATTGTAATCAAATAACGTCTTTTATGTCTTATAAAATCGTAATATATATCATTATGCTAATATTTATGGTAAAAAAGTTTCCATTTGTAAGTTCTGAATATTTTGTGGAATTGTTCTTTGCTAATTGTATTACGCTATCAGAAAAAAACATATCTTTGCATTGTGTAGAATGAGATTTAAGCATATATGGGAACTCCATATATTTGATGTATGATTTTAAATTGAATTTGCAACATGAGAATTTTAATAACATTTCTTTTTAGCTTTCTCGTAACTTCACAGGGGATTGGTAGAACCTTGTCCGACATTCATGGTGTGATACTTGATGTGTCGAAGAATCCTATAGCTTACGCCAATGTCGTTTTAATGGATACCGATTCTGCATTCATTAATGGATGCACGACCGACGACAAAGGCGAATATAGTATATCAAATGTTCCAAGTGAAGGCGCCATGCTAAAGGTTTCTGCGATAGGCTACAATACTAAGGTCGTTAGGATTTCTCCATCCTTTATTCCTGATACTTTGATCTTGGATCACAAAAGTTACCAGTTGGATGAGGTGACTATTAAAAGCAGCAAACCCCGACAGACTCTAAGCAAGGGAGGAATAGTGACCTCTGTGAAAGGCACTGTCCTGTCCATTGCCGGAAACGCATTGGATGTGCCTTGCACAGATGCCCGGAGTAAGAGTTGAGGATGGAGATGTCAGCGTTTTTGAAAAGGGCACGCCGCTTATTTATATCAATGGGCGCAAGCTCACTGATATGGGGGAGCTGAGCCGACTATCCTCCAAAGAAATAGAAAGCGTTGAGGTCCTCAACAATCCCGGAGCAAGATACAGTGCTGAGACAAAATCTGTGATATTGATCAAGACGATAAGAAAAAGTGGTGAAGGCTTGAGCGGAAGTGCCCAGTCCGTAAGCCGTTTGGCTCATTATTTTTCAGAATCAGGTAATGTCGCCCTTAACTATCGCCACAATAATATTGACGTCTTTGGTTCTCTGAATGTGGATTATTCTAAAAGATATCAAGATCAGAGAAGCACTACGACCATCAATTTCAATCGTGATGTTTATAGCCTGAAGTCAAACATGACCATATTCCCTGTGAGCACTTCGTATACTGCGGATATGGGCTTCAATTGGCAAGTCAACAAGAACAACACATTAGGAGTTAAGTATGAGTTCCAGGGATCTCCAAACAGCAGATCAGACTGGTATCAGCAGGAAAAGGTCCTCTTAAATGGTGATTTACAGGATGACATCGATTATCATACTCGTTGGAAGAGAGAAACGATGCCCCTGCATTTGATAAACATGTACTATCTTGGAAATTTCAATCGCTGGAGCTTTAGCTTGAACAATGATTATTATTTCAGCAAGAACATGGCTGACCAGAATATATTGGAGAAGAGTCTTTCCGTTAATACGGAAACGACCATTAGCAGCTTGAACTGCGTGCGGAATAAAATGTTCGCCTCCAAAGGTATCGTGGGTTATGCCTTGGATAAGATCAAGACAGAGGTTGGCTATGAATATACAAATACAGACCGCAAGGACAAGTTCTTGAACGATGGCAACTCCTTGCCTAATTCAGACAATCACATCAAGGAGGACAATATCGCCACGTTTGCCAGCGCAACCATCACATTGGGCAAAAGTGAATTGTCGGCAGGGGTCAGGTACGAGCATACTGTGTCTGATTACTACGAAAACGACCAGCTCATAAAAGAGCAAAGCAGGAAGTACAGTAGATTTTACCCGACATTTGACTTCTCGTTTCCAATCAGGCAGGCAAACTTTTCCATTACCTATACGGCAAGAACGCGACGTCCGATGTACAGTCAGTTGAGCAGTAACATCCAGTATGACGATCGCTTTACATACGAGCAAGGAAACCCGTTGCTGGAATCAGAGATCAATCATGACATCACCTTGGCAGGAATGTACAAATGGATTTATTTCTCTGCGAGCTACCAATATGTCAAGGATGCGATAGTAGGGGTAGTTGACGCATATTCACAAGATTCTCCCATTAGTTTGATGACATACGTCAACTACAATCATATATCAAAGTACGATGCCTTGCTATCCTTATCACCGAGAATATCCAGGTGGTCTCCTCGCCTGATTCTAAATTATCTTGGGCAGGACTTTAATATTACTGCCATGGGACAGAAGCAGCGAATGAACAATCCTGTGCTGTTTTTCAATTACCTCAATAGCGTAGATCTTGGTAAGGGATGGTCAGTCAGTGGAGATGTCATTGGACACACTTCCGGTGATATGGATGTTGTTTACCTGAAACCGTCTTGGCAAATCAATGTAGGAGTGGTCAAGAACATAGGCAATTGGTTCTTTCAGTTGAACGCTACGGATTTGTTCAAGACTGCCAGGAATTCAATGATAACCTATGGTACGCAAATGACGCTCGACAAATGGAACTACAATGATTCGCGAGCCCTTCGTCTTACAATCCGTTATGCCTTTAACGCTACAAATAATAGATACAAAGGAAATAATGCGGGGCAAAAAGAGATAGACAGATTATATTAATGAAACGTTTTCCCATGATACATCAATATGACACGATGCAATACGGCATCGCCTGCCTACAATGGTGTGTAAGTACTTCGGTAGAGAATGCGCCCTTGAATCTCTGTCACATATTTGCTTTGCAACTACAGAAGGTGTATCTGTGTTAGGTCTCAATGACACGGCAAATGTCCTTGGTTTACATACTATCTGTTTAAGAGCGGAAAAGAGCATTTTTACAAAAGCCCCATTACCTTGTATGCTTCATTGGGATCAAAATCATTTTGTCGTACCATATAGTCGTCCCTTAAAAATGTATTTATCTACTGGTATTCAGTAATTTATAAAAGTCTTTGATAACTC
>ULNJ01019848.1_pt1 | contig 18407 bp, 13 predicted proteins | sample 1951891 | NCBI WGS metagenome assembly ULNJ01 (sample SAMEA4835574, study PRJEB28245) | human gut metagenome | biome: gut microbiome; material: fecal sample | place: Denmark | collected 2008 | reverse complement strand
ATTATAATAAATAATATTAGCATTAATTTAATTATTATTAATAAATAATTTTAAATTTAATTTTATTTTTTTAATATATTCACATATATACAAATATTAAATAGACATATTTAGACAATTTAGTATTTTTAATGACAAATAATTATGGGCATTAATTCAATTTCATTTGTATAATATATACTGAGGTAAAAATAAATATGAATAGAAAAAGTATTGTATTAAATGGAATTGAAGATCAATCAAAAAAGGCAGTATTAACACTTGAAAATGATGGGGATATGCTTTCAGGAAGGCTTAGATTATATAACTTTGGTATTGAGCCTAAAGGGATTATAAGTCTAGGTATTTATTATAATGGTAATGTTGTTAAGGCAGGCTTAACTCATTCTTCAGGTATGTTATTCACTTTTAAAAGTCAAATGAAAATCTTGCCAGAAAAGTTTTCATGTGCAGTTGTAAATTTCACAGGTGGAGAGGCTACGCCTATTCTTTATGGTGATAGTGATGGTTACTGTGATAGAGAAGAAGTATTTAAACAAGTTATAACAAATTTATCTACAACTAAAAATATGAGTGAAGTTGAAAATGTTTTAGATAAGTATGGTGTTGATTTTGACGAAGAAGAAAAACAAGAAATAGAAAATGTCATTTCACAAAACTTGAGTGAAGAAGATAAAAAGTTATGCGATGATGATTGTTCTGAAAATACAACTTGTAAGAATTGTAAATATAAAGATTTTTATTATTCACATTTCCAAGAAGATAAAGAACCTTTAATTGAAGATGAAAAGGTTATGCCAGAAGTAAAATTTTATAAAGAAATGGAAGAACAAATAGAAAAATTATTTAAAGAAAATCCAAATGAAGAATATTTAGAAAATTTACTTCCAAATTCTAAATGGGTAAAAGTTTCAATTGGAGAAAATGGTGATTATTATGTTTTAGGATTAATTTATGATGAAAACAATATAAAATATATCTGTTATGGTGTTCCGGGAGTTTATCAAAAAGTCCCACCTAGAGAACTTTCAGGCTATCCAATATGGTTTCCACTTGAAAAAGATAAACCACAAGGATTTGGGTATTGGCTTTCATATCAAGATGCAGATAGCGGAGAAAGTGTAAAAGCAGTGGTCGTTTAAAAACTGAAAGAAGGGGAAATATGCAAATTTTATATTATATTTTATTAGGACTTTTAATTTTATTATTATTGGTTTTAGGGGTATATTTAATTATAGGCTATTTACTTTATCGTGAAAGTTTATCAAGAAAATCTAAATATAAAATGAAAATTGAAACAAACCATAAAAATAATTTAACTGCTTTAAATAAAGACAATGATTATTTCAAAAATGATTTTAAAAAGTTGACGATCTCTAGTAATGATAAATTAACATTATATGGATTTTATAAAGATAACAATAAAAATAAATTGGCTTTACTTGTTCATGGTTATGGTGGAACTCATTTTGATATGCTTGACTATGCAAAGTTATTTGAAGAGAAAGGGTATGATATTTTAGCGATTGATATGAGAGCACATGGTCAAAGTGAAGGTGATTATGTTACAATGGGACAACTAGAACAAGAAGATTTAAAATTATGGATTGATTATGCCTCAAATTTAAAATCGAATTATAAAATCGTTTTATTTGGAATTTCTTTAGGTGCAAGCACTGTTTGCTTAACTATCGGCCATAATATATCTAATAAAGTAGTTCTTGCTATAGAAGATTGTGGATTTTCAAATGCAGAGAAGCAAACGAAACAAGTCTTTTCTCATACAAAATACAAAGGTAAATTTTTGTTTAATTTATATAAAACGTATATTAAAAAAACAAAAAATCTTGAACTTCAAAAAGTAGATGCTTGTGCTAGTTTAAAAAAATCAAAAATTCCTGTGATGTTTATTCATGGGGATAATGATACATTTGTGCCTACAGATAATGTATATAAGTTGTCCGATTGTGTCCCAGAAAGTAGAAGAACTCTTTTTATTTCTAATGGAGCAGGTCATGTTAAATCATATATAACCAATCCTATTCAATATAAAAGAGAATTGTATAATTTTTTAGATAAATACAATATGTAAAAATATAATTGTTTATTTACAAATAAAATAAATTATCTTAATTCAAAAGAAGGTGTTTAATGGAAAAGAAAGATATTCAAGATGGGAATATATTTATGATGTGTGAAAAAGTGAATGAAAATGCCTATATAGAAATTCCTAAAGGATTTCATTTAAGAAAGTTGAAAGAAAAAGAATTAGATTTATGGATGGAATTCCCATTTGATAATGATAAGGATAAGAAGATATATAAAAATTTTATGATAAAATATTATAATGATGTTTATTTAATGAAGAAGGATTTGTTTTTTAATAGTTGTTTAGTTTTATGCGATAATGAAGATAAACCAGTATCTACATGTTTTGCTTGGAAAGCATATGATAAATTTTGGACTATTCATTGGTTTAAGACTTTAAAACATTATGAAGGGAAAAAACTTGGACGAGCAATTTTAACTCAAGTAATGAAAACAATTCCTAAAGATGAGTATCCTGTTTATTTGCATACACAACCAGGAAGTTTTAGGGCGATAAAGATTTACTCTGATTTTGGTTTTAATATTTTAACAGATGAAAAGATAGGAAAACATAATAATGATTATAGAGATAGTTTAGATTATTTAAAAAGCCAAATGGGGGGATTTTTTAAAGATTTAAAATTTGTAAAATCTGATGAAACTTTCAGTATAGAAGTAGAAAAACATTGTATTAATGAATTTTAAAAAAGAGGGGAAGCCCTCTTTTATTATTCAATAATTTTTATTTTTTTGTTTGATTATTATTAATATCACTCATTTGTTTAAGGCGATTATATGTTTCAACAGATTGCTGTTTTTGTTTTTCTAAAAGTGCAAAATTGCCATTTTCAATAGTTGAGACAAATCTTCTTTCATTTTTTAAAAATTCAAAGTATTTATCACTATTTAGGTTGCTGTTAAGAACAAGTTTTTCATCTTTAGGATTGTAAGAATAAATAGGCCAGAATCCACAATCAGTTGCATTTTTCATTTCGCTAATCATATTAGACATGTCAAAGCCTTGATTTACACAAGGAGCATAAGCAATTATTAAACTTACGCCTTCATAATCTTGAGCATCTTTTAAAGTTTTTATTGTATGCATCATATTTGCACCAAGACAAATTTGTCCTACAAAAACATCTTTATAAGTTAAAGCAATTTGTCCAAGGTCTTTTTTACGTCTATTTTTACCATTTTCAGCAAATTTAACAGAAGAACCTGTAGGGGTTGCTTTGCTTTGTTGTCCTCCAGTATTTGAATAAGTTTGATTATCAAGGACTAAAATATTGATATTTTCACCACTAGCAAGAATATGGTCAAGTCCACCATAACCAATATCATAAGCCCAACCATCTCCACCTATTATCCAAACTTTTTTGTCTTTATTTTGTGTGTAGTTGTTACCAAGTTTTAAGCCAATTCCAAATTCAGCATTATCTTCAAAAAGGCTATTTGCCCATAAAATTCCTTTATTATTTTCGTCTAGTGAATATGGACAAGAACCAAAAGTTCCACCATAAATAGAAGAACAACCTGTTGCATTTGCAATCATCATGTTGCTTCCATTGAGCATAGTCAAAATTTTGATATAAGGGGTTTCTCCGCAACCAGCACAAGCACCAGAGAATTCAAATAATGATTTTTTAAATTGAAGACCTTTTGGAAGAGTTTCAGAAAATAGAGTTTGATTTTTTAAATGATATTCAAAAGATTTTTTATATTCATTTTTCTTTTCTTCTAAAATATCGTTTGCATCAGTCATTTCAAGTGCTTTCTTAATTGCTGGACATGTTTTTGCACATACACCACAACCAGTGCAATCTTCAGGAGATAATAAAATTTTATATAAATTGCCATTAAGCCCTATTGCTTTGACAAAACTTTCTTTGTCCTGCAAATCTTCATCAACTAGTATGGCTCTAAGAGCAGAGTGAGGACAAGCAAGCACACATTGTCCACATTGAATACAATTTTCTTTTATCCATTTAGGAAGTCTTAATGCAATTCCTCTTTTTTCATATTGACTTGTAGCAAGTGGGGTAGATCCATCATCTGAAAATTTAGAAACAGGTATTTCATTACCTTTTAATTTTTCAATGGGGCTCATAATTTGTTTATAGAAATCATTTTCAATATTTTTTTCACTTTTATATTGTTTACCAGTTAAAGTATTTACATCTACAATTTCTGTTGAATCCAAAGCCATATTCATTGCTTTTATATTTTTTTCTACAACGGATTTACCTTTTGTTATAAACATACTTTCTATATACTTTGATATTTCAGTTTTTATTTGTTCATCATTTAATAAATTTGCACATTTAAAAAGTGCAGTTTGCATAATAATATTTATTTTTTGACCAAGTCCACATTCATTTGCAATTTTTTGAGCATTAATTAAATAAAGTTTTGAGTTTGTTTCTTTAAGTTTTTTTACATAATCTACTGGAATTACTTTGTCAATTTCATCTTTATTAAAAATAGAGTTAATTACAACAATTCCATTTTGTTTTAATCCTTCAAGACAATTATATCTAGGGACAAATGAAAAATTGTTTATTGATATAACATCTGCAAATTTGAGCAAATATTCACTTTTAATAGGTTTATCAGAAAGTCGAAGATGTGAAATTGTTAAACTGCCTGATTTTTTTGAATCATATTCAAAATATCCTTGAACATTTTTGTCAAAACTTTCTCCAAGAATTTTTATTGTTGATTTGCTTGCAGAAACTGAACCATCAGAACCAAGTCCGAAAATTTTTATTTCTGTGCATTCATCTTTAAAATAATAAGGTTTTACATCTAAAGAGTTATTATTGACATCGTCAATGATTCCAACAGTAAAGTCATTAATTTTATCTGTTGTCATATTTTCAAAAACAGCATTTACATCATTTAGTGAAAAATCTTTTCCACCAAGTCCATATCTTCCATAAATTACTTTAAGATTTTTATTATTTTGCTGAAGAGCACTTATCACATCAAGTGCAAGTGGTGCAATCGAACCATTTTCTTTTGTTCTGTCTAAAACAGTTATAACTTTACAAGTTGAAGGAATTTTTTCTATAAATAAATCACTATAAAAAGGTCTGTATAAGCGAACTTTTATAAGTCCTATTTTTTTATCTGGGTTGTAATCAATATATTGTTCGATAGTTTTGCAAGAAGACCCCATAGCAACAATTATATTTTCTGCATTTTCATTTCCATAATATTCAAAAATATCATAATTATTGCCTGTTAAAGCATTTAAATCAGCAAAAATATCTTTTAAGTTTTCTTTGACTGAATTATATTTATATTGATTTTTTTCTCTATTTTGGAAAAATACATCTGGGTTTTGTGCTGTTCCAAATTGTTTTTCTTGAAAATCATTTTTGAAGTCAATGAAATAGTTTTTTATGATTTTTTTTATTTCATCATCTTCTAATGTATTTATTTTTTGTATTTCATGACTTGTTCTAAATCCATCAAAAAAATGAAGGACAGGTAAACGATTTTTCATAGCAAGAGTATGAGCAGCAACAGCCATATCATAACTTTCTTGAACAGAGCATGAATTTAAAATAATAAATCCAGTAGAGCGAGTTGCCATAACATCAGAATAGTCGCAAAAAATAGATAAAGCATGACTTGCTACAGTTCTTGCGGCGACATGAATGACAGAAGGAAGACCTTCTCCTGCAATTTTATACATATTTGGAATCATCAATAAAAGACCTTGACTTGATGTAAAAGTTGTGCTGAATGCGTGTGATAAAAGAGCACCATGCATAGTTCCAGCAACGCCACCTTCTGATTGCATTTCAATCATTTTTACATCTTCACCAAATATATTTTTTTTGTTTTTGCTATTTAATTTTGAGCAATATTCTGCCATAGGACTTGATGGAGTAATAGGATATATAGGTATAACTTCAGATAATTTATATGCTATTTCTCCAACGGCAGAAGCACCATCTGTAATAATTTTTTTCATTTATTTCTTTTCTCCGTTTAAATTATATAATGTTTTATTTATTTAGTCAAATAAAGTTTTAATCAAATAGTCAAAAGATAAATATAAAAAGTTAAAATAATTTACAAAACGATTTATGTAATGTATAATAAATATATGAGAAGAATTTTAATAAAAATAGAATATGACGGAACAAATTATTGTGGCTGGCAAAAGCAACCAGGGCAAAAAACTGTGCAAGGCGAAATAGAAGAAGCAATATATAAAACTATAGGAGAGAAAGTAGAAATTTTTGGAAGTGGAAGAACAGATGCAGGAGTTCATGCTTTAGGACAAACAGCACATTTTGATTTGTCTGCGGCAGTTCCAATAAGTAAACTTTCCGAAATTTTAAATAATAGCCTTCCAGCAGATATTGCTATAAAAAGTGCAGAAGTAGTTGATAACAATTTTCATGCAAGATTTTCAATAAAAAGAAAATGTTATTTATATAAAATTTATAATAGTGAAAATAAAAATGCATTTTTAGCAAATAGAGTAGGTTTTATTAGAAAAAAATTAAATATTGAAAAAATGGCAGAAGCAGGGAAATTACTTATAGGACAGCATGATTTCAAAGGTTTTTGTTCGGCAAATACTGCTACACAGAATTTTGTAAGAACAATATATAGTATTGACATAACTGCTAAAAATGATTTTATTTATGTAGAAGTGTGTGGAAATGGATTTCTTTATAATATGGTTCGAATAATTGTTGGGACACTTGTAGATTATGCATTAGATAAATTAAGTAAATCAGATATTTTAGAAGCATTGCATGAAGGTAAAAGAAATAAAAGTGGACAAACAATGCCACCAGAGGGATTATACTTAAAAGAAACGTATTATTAAAATATATTATCTAGAATATATTTGATTTATTTTGTGAGTTGTGATAAACTTTAATAGAATTTTTAAGTGGAGAAGATAAATGAAAACAGATAGAGAACTAAAAGAACTATGGATAAAATTTTTTACAAAGCATGGATTTAAAAGGATTCCGGGATATTCAATAATTCCAGAGAACGACCCAACAGTTCTTTTTACAACAGCAGGTATGCATCCTCTTGTTCCTTATCTTTTGGGAGAACCTCATCCTTATGGAGATAAGATTTTTGATGTTCAACGTTGTATAAGAACGAATGATATAGATAGTGTAGGCGATGATAGTCATTTAACTTTATTTGAAATGCTAGGGAATTGGACTTTAGGTAAATGTGATAAAAAAGAGATGATAGCATTAAGTTTTGAATTTCTTACAAGTCCAGAATATTTAAATATTCCAGTAGATAGACTTGCTGTAACTGTTTTTGAAGGAGATGAAACAGCACCTAGAGATGAAGAAGCATATAATGCATGGAAAGAATGTGGTATGAAACAAATATTCTATTTGGGGAAAGATAATAACTGGTGGGCTTTAGGTGGCGGAGTTGGTCCTTGTGGTCCAGACAGTGAAATGTTTTATGACACAGGAAAGCCTAAATGTTGTGAAGAATGCTCGCCAGCATGTGATTGTGGCAAATATTTAGAAATATGGAACGATGTTTTTATGCAATATCTGGTAAAAAATGCAGGTGAGAAGGCAGAAAAACTTCCAAGACCAAATATTGATACAGGTATGGGACTTGAAAGAACTGTTTCTGTTTTAAATGGAGCAAAAAGTGTTTATGATTCTGGCTGTCTAAAAAAGGTTGTTGATTTTATAAATGAAAAAGCAGAAATAAAATACAATGAAGAAAATGCTCGCTATTATAGAATAATAACAGACCATTTACGTTCTTCTGTATTTATTTTAGGTGATGAAAGAGGGGTAACTCCATCAAATGTTGGACAAGGGTATATTTTAAGAAGATTTATAAGACGTTCTATAAATTGTGCAAGAAATATAAAATTTGATTGTAAATATTTTTCAGATATTGCTGATATTTATGTAGATGAATATGGTCAAGATTATCAAGATATTAATGTGCATAGGGATTTTATAAAAGAAGAACTTCAAAAAGAAGTTGAAAAATTTTCAAAAGCACTTGAAGAAGGACATAAAGAATTTGAAAAAGTTATAAAAGGTATTGAAAAGCATAAAGAATTTGCAAGTAAAAATGGAGAAGTTGTCGAAAATAAAATAAGTGGAAAGGCTGTTTTTAGACTTTATGATACTTTTGGATTTCCTTTTGAACTTACAAAGGAACTTGCTGAAGAACGTGGATATGTTGTTGATGAAAAAGAATTTGAAGAAAAATTTAAAGAGCATCAAGAAAAGTCAAGAGTTGCAGCAGCAGGTGTATTTAAAGGAGGACTTGCAGATTCTTCAAAACAATCAGCAAGACTTCATACAGCAACACATTTATTATTAGCAGCACTTCAAAATAAATATGGAAGAGATGTAAAGCAAAGAGGTTCAAACATAACACCAGAACGACTTAGATTTGATTTTAATCTAGACCATAAAATGACAAAAGAAGAACTTGAAGAAATTGAAAAATTTGTAAATGATGCTATTGCTCGTGCAATACCTGTAAAATGCGATATTATGTCAGTAGAAGAAGCAAAGAATAGTGGTGCTGAAGGAATATTTACTAATAAATATGGTGAAGAAGTAAAAGTTTACACAATTGGTGATGTAAGTAAAGAAATTTGTGGAGGACCACACGCAGAAAATACAAGCGAATTGCACCATTTTAAAATTATAAAAGAAGAATCTTCATCAAGTGGCGTTAGAAGAATCAAGGCTGTTCTTGATTAATGTTGCAGTTTGTATTGAAATTTGTTTGATTGTGTGATATAATCCATCTATAGAATAAGTTGGAGGTAAAATGGCTGGAGGAGGCGTAAAAAAAGGTTTTGCAACCTATTTATTTATATTATTTCTTGCTTTAGTTGCAGCATTTTTGACTATTGTTGTAATAATGATTTTTAAACCATTTAGTAATATATTAGGTTTTCAATATTTTACTTATGCAGATGAAGAATATCATTATAATGTTACAACATCAAGCGATGATTCTGTTCTAGATTTTTCTACTATTGAACAGATAAATATTGATTGTGATTATGCACAAGTTCAAGTTAGAAGATTTACAAAGGTTGATAACATTGCATTTAGAATTACAAATAATAGTAAGGGTTTTGCAAAATATGATCAAGATACAAGTTTTGACTATGAAATTTCATTTGCTCAAAATAATGAAAAAATTATAAATGTTTCAGTTCATGAACCAGAAGGATTTTTATATTTTAGTAAATCTGTAGAAATTGAAATTTTGATTCCAGTTGATAGTTCTTATGCACTTGAGAACACATCTTTGAATATCAATAACGTTTCAGGAGATATATTTATTGGTAATAATGCGGCTTTACCAAATGATGAGACTAATATTGGTGTAAATTCTATTAATGTAAAGACAATTTCTGGAGAAGTTATTGTTTTCCCATATATTGATAGCAACATGAATGATGTTTTTATAAAAACTGAAACTGGTGATGTTGATATAAGAGCAAATCTAAATGTAAGTAATTCTCTTGAAATTTATAGTAAAGATAGTAAAATAACTTTAAACAATATAAATTTAACTAATTCTAATAAAGAAATAATATTGAATATTTTTAATAGTAAATTATTTGCATCAACAATTACTGGAAATATAGATTTGACTATGAAAAGTGGTTATATTGAAATGACTACTTTAAATGGTTCTATAAGTTCAAATAATGCAGTAGAACAAATGGAAAATGCTAGTATTAAAATAAAATTAATTAATGGTGGGAATATAAGTTTGCCATATTCAAATAATTCTCGTATTGATATAGAAGAAATTAAAACTAAAAGTGATGGTTCGAAGGGACAAGTTTATATTCATGGAACAACAGGTAATATAAATATTGGCAAAATGTATGCAGAAGGTTGGATAGAAACGACTACTGGAAATGTAACATTGCACACTTATGCAGATGATATTTCAGTTAAAACAACAACAGGGAAGATAGATGTTGTATATGAAGGAACAATAATAAATAATCAGTTAGATTTTAAATCTACTTCTGGTGATATTAATATTATTATAAGAAGTGATTTAGCATTCACTTTGCAAATTTATAATACAAAAAATGAATTAAGAGATAGTTCAAATATAACAATTGAGTTTTATAATGGAGAATTTAAAAATCCTTTACCAATTAATGATGGCACGAAAATTTTCAACATTGTTTCAGATGGGAAAATAGATATAGGACTTTTAAATATCGCATAAAAAAGAAGTCAAAAAGACTTCTTTTTTATTTTATAAGAATATTCATTTAAAAAATTAGTTTTTTTATTATATTCAATTATTTTTGACTAATTTAATAAATTTGATATAATAAAAAAAGAGGTAAAGATGAAAATATTACATACTGCAGATATTCATTTAGGAGCAAAAAATAGTAGATTGCCAGTTGATAAGCAATCAATTATAAAAAGCGAATCTTTAATGCTCATACAAAAATTTTTTGAAGATGCTTATAAAGATGATTATGATGTTATATTGATTTGTGGGGATTTATTTCATTCAAAAAATATAACTATGAAAATAAAGAATGTTTTTTTTAATTGTGTTCGAGATTTTTCAAGACCTGTAATATATATTAAAGGTAATCATGATGAAAAGTTTGAATTTTTAGATTTGCCAGAAAATTTTATTATTTTAGACAAAGAAAAACCTTTTGTAAAAATAGATAAAACAATATTTTGGTCAATTGAACAAAAAGATGAATTAATTAAAAATTTTTCAAATCTAAATCAAAATATTTTACTTTTACACGGAAATATTGAAAACCATACTGATAATGATTTTATAAATATCAATGAGATTTCAAATATTCCGTTTGATTATGTGGCAATGGGACATATTCATCAATTTAAGGAGTATAGATTCGCAAACGTTCCTTATGTTTATAGTGGAAGTTTATTTTCAAATGGGTTTGATGAGTGTGAACAAAAAGGCTATATTTGTGTTGATATAGAAGATAAGAAAACAAGTTATCATTTTGTTCCATTTTCAAAAAGATCTTATAAGATTTGTGAAAGTGATATTACAATGTGTAAAAATCAAAATGATATTTTTAATAAAATTAAAGAAGATTTAAAAAAGTCAAATTGTCTTTCAAATGACCTTGTAAGATTAGTTATAAAAGGTTATTTTGATGAAAATATGGACAAAAATATCAATTTAATTTTAGATGATTTTAGGCAAGAATATTTTTATTTTGAAATAGAAGATAAAAGCAAACTAAAAATTGATTTAGAAAAATACAAAAATGAAAAATTATCTTTTAAAGCAGAATTTATAAATTTAGTAGAAAACGTAACAGAATTAGATGAAAAACAAAAGAGTTTTATATGTCAACTTGGAATAGAGGCTTTAAAAGGAGAGGATTTATCTATATGATTATAACAAAACTTCATATTGAAAATTTTGGCAAATTGCATGATTTTGGTATGAATTTCACTGATGGAATCAATCAAATTTATAAGGAAAATGGTTGGGGTAAAAGTTCTTTATCTATATTTATAAAGGCTCTTCTTTATGGTATGCCAGCAAAAGCGAGAGGGGATTATTTTAATTATGAACGTAGTCGTTTTTATCCATGGCAAGGAGGATTATATGGTGGATTTTTGCAAATTAAAACTGCAAATATAGAATATAAAATCACAAGATTTTTTGGGAAGACTCCTGAAGGTGATAGTTTGGAAATTTTAGATTTAACAAACAATCAAAAATTACAAAACTTAAACAAAGAAATTGGAGAAATATTGTTTGGAGTAGGGCGAGAATCTTTTGAAGTTACGGCATTTTTCCCTCAACTTAAATTTATAAGTAGTGCTAATTCGCAAATAACGGCAAGTTTAACAGGAGCAGATAAATTTCAAAACGATTTGGCAAATTTTAATCAAGCAATAAAGATTATTGATGCTAAAATTAGCAGTTTAAAAAAAGAAAAACCTAAAAAAGAGGATATAGAAAATTTACATAGGCATATTGATGAAAATAAAACGTTAATTGAAATTGAAAGTAAGAAAAACTTAAATTGCAGAGAAAAATTAAATAATTTTGACCAGCAAAAATTGACTTATCAAATAGATTATGAAAGGTGTAAAAGTGAATTTTCAGAAAAACAAATGTTGTTTGATAAAAAATTAAAAATCGAAGAAAAATTGAGAGATAATAGTAATAAATTAAATGAATATTTAGTAGAAAAAAATCAAATATTAGAAAAAATTCAACAAGAAGATAAAAAAGTAAATGAAAACAAAAATGCTAAAACTACAAATATTTTAAGTATTGTTATTCCTTTAGTTTTTGTTATTTTAATTGCTGTATTTTCAAGTTTAACTATTGTAGGGATTTTAAATGTTATAATAGGGATATGTTTATCTCTTATAATGTTAGTTTTAGGATTTTTAAGTGAATTTTTGATTTTAAGACGAAAAAGAAATAATAAAAGATATGAAAATAAAAATTCAGAAGGTTTATTAGTAAATAAACTAAAAGAAATTGATAATCAAATTAAAATTTCAGAAGAAATAAATAATCAATTAAAGGAAGATTATAAATTTTATAATAAATACACAGCACCGAATAGAGAAAAATTGGAAGAAATCGAGAATATATTAAATAATAATAAAATCGATATTATTACTATAAAAAATCAAATAGAAAATATAGATAAAGAAATTGACGATCTTTTAGATAAAAATGAGAAGATGGTGAATGATTATAATCTTATAAAAGAAAATTTTCATAAAATTGATGACAAAATAAAAATTTTAACATTAACAAAGGATTTTATGTTGCAGGCACGGGAGAATGTTTCAAAGCGTTTTATTGTTCCTATAAATCAATCACTTAAGAATTTATTAACTACATTTGATATAACAGATAGAAATTATATAATAGATACAGAATGGAATGTTAAAGAAGAAACAAATTTTGGAACTAAAGAATTCCAATATTCATCACAGGGTTTGCAGGATATAATATCATTTTGTCAAAGAATAAATTTAATAGATGAAATATATAAAAAGGAGAAACCAGTAATAATACTTGATGATACATTTGTGAACTTAGATGATAAGAAATTAAAGATTGCAAAGGAAATAATTAAAGAAATTGCCAAAACATATCAAATTATATATATATGTTGTAATGAAAAAAATTTAATTAATTTAAGTCAAACATAATGCATTAATAAAATATTCAGTGATTGATAAATAATTTTATATTTTAAGTCATAAATTTTATATAAAAATTAAGTCATTATAGTATATTTAAAAATACATATATTTTTTCTATGAAAAATTAATATATATAATAAATATATATATTATATTAAATAATGCATTTAAAATCAAAGTATAAGAATATGGAAGAATTAATAAAAAAAGTCCTTAATGTAATTAAAAGGACTTTTTATAAAGGAAGGCAAAATGTATTTATTAAGCGACTATCGTCGCTGGCTATGAAACGAAAATTTAAAAGATAAAGCAACTGATTCTACATAAAGTTCGTCAAATTATAAGTATTTTTTCGAGAAAAATCTTCGTCAAAATCTTCGTCAAAATTAAAATTATGATTAAAAAAAAGTAAAAAAGGTTGAAGTTTGTAAATAAAAAAATCGCTATAGCCCTTTAAAATAAAGGGAAAGCGACTTTGGTGCTGGTGGTGGGAGTCGAACCCACACGGTGTTGCCACCTCAGGATTTTAAGTCCTGTGCGTCTGCCATTCCGCCACACCAGCATATTTACATATTTAAATATAGCATTTACTTAATAAAAAATCAAGTGTTTTTATAAAATTTTTCTTTATAATTTAATCAAAATTATTTATATATAATATGTTATTTCATATTAAATTGATTAAGACATTTTTTATGAATTCAAGTGTTTAAAATGCAGTTATAGGCTTTATTTATTCATTTTGAGAAATAATGAATTTAATAGAAATAGTTTTAGGGGGAAATAAAAAAGCAGTATTGTATTAATACTGCCATTTACCGTAACTGGAGGTACCACCCGGATTTGAACCGGGGAATAAAGGTTTTGCAGACCTTTGCCTTACCGCTTGGCGATGGTACCATTTGGAGCGGAAGACGGGATTCGAACCCGCGACATTTGCCTTGGCAAGGCAACGCTCTACCACTGAGCCACTCCCGCAAATTTATCGCCTTATCTTTATCACTATTATTTTATATGCGATAAGTAAGGTTTGCTCTATTACTATACCAAAAAAAAAATAAAAAATCAACTATTTTTTAAAAATTTCTATAAATATTCCATACATTGTAGTTTAGACTAGAAATTTAAAAGATATATGTTATTTCAAAATTAAAATTTGTTTATCAAATCAATATATTTTTTCATATATGTTATAATAATCTAAATAACAAATATAATTGACAAACATAATTAAAGATGTTATCATAATAACAAGAAGGAGAGGGGGAATATGGAAACAATGTTTTGGGTGTGGCTTGCAGTTATTGCCGTTACATTATTGATTGAAATAGTTACTTTAGATTTGGTTTCAATATGGTTTTCTTTCGGTGCGGTAATTCCATTTATTTTATCAGCAATAGGTGGCATTTATATTGAAATTCAAATATCAGTATTTATTGTAGTTTCTGCTTTATTGATTATTTTCGTAAGAAAATATGCTCAAAGATGGTTATTTAAAAATATGAATACAAAAACAAATGTTGATTCTTTAGTAGGAAAAAAATTTAGATTATTAGAATCAACTGATTTTGAGAAAAATGGAAGTTTAAAAGTAAATGATGTTGTTTGGACTGCGGTTAGTGAGAATGGAGAAATCATTAATCAAGGGGCAGTAGTGGAAGTAATAAAGGTAGATGGTAATAAATTAATTGTTAAAGAGGTTGAGTCAAATCAGGAAAAAGTTGAAGTAAATGATGATGAAAAGAAAACAAATGATAATGAAAAGAAATTGGCTAACCAAAGTGAAGTAAATTTATCTAAAAATAATGTTGAAGAAAAGCAATCTGAATCAAAAAACGAAGATTTTAAAAGTGAGAACAATATAGAGAATAATACCGATAAGAATAGTGGGGAGGAATAAGTATGAGTGCATGGGCAATTGTTTTAATTGTATTAGGTGTTTTAATTTTAATCAGTCTTTGCTTTTCAATAAGAATTGTTAGACAAGCGACAGCAGTAATAGTTGAAAGGCTTGGAAAATATAGAAAAACTTTAGAAACAGGTATTCATGTTATATTTCCATTTATAGATAGAACAAGTAAACCAATTTCATTAAAAGAAATAGTTGCTGATTTTCAACCACAACCTGTAATCACAAAAGATAATGTTACAATGCAAATAGATACTGTTGTTTATTTTCAAATAACAGATGCAAAATTATTTACATATGGCGTTGATGCACCTATAAAAGCAATAGAAAATTTAACAGCAACAACTTTAAGAAATATTGTTGGTGAACTTGAACTTGATGAAACATTGACATCTAGAGATACTGTCAATACAAAAATGAGAGTTATACTTGATGAAGCAACAGACCCATGGGGAATAAAAATAAATAGAGTAGAATTAAAAAATATTTTGCCACCAAAGGATATTCAAGATGCAATGGAAAAACAAATGAGAGCAGAAAGAGAACGTCGAGAACAAATCTTGAAGGCAGAAGGAGAAAAGAGATCAAGTATTTTAGTGGCAGAGGGTGAAAAGCAAGCACAAATATTACGTGCAGAAGCAGAAAAAGAAGCAAAAATTTTGCAAGCAGAAGCAACGAAGGCCGCTCTTATTGCTGTTGCTGAAGGTGAAAGTAAGGCTATAGATTTAATAAATTCAGCACAACCAGATGCGGCATATATAACATTACAAGGTTTTGAAGCATTAAAATCATTGGCCGATGGTCAATCAACAAAAATTATTGTCCCTAGCGATATTCAAAATGTTGCAGGGTTGTTTACTAGTATAAGTGAAGTTATTAAAAATGATGTTGGAAACAGTTCTAAAAAATTACTCACAAAGGAGGCTGAAACAAAAGTCGATTTAACAAAAGATGAAAATAAATAACATTTGAAGGAGAAAAGTTATATGAAAAAATTTGCATCAAGTATTTTTAATATCCTATCTATTGTTTTATCAGCACTTATTTATGTATTTTTATCACAACCATATTTTTCTATAAATTATTCAGCAGGAGAAAATTTAAGTGGTTCAAGAGGTGTGTTAACCGGATATCAAATAATCGAACAATATTTAGAAGGTGATTCAAAAAGAGTAATGTTAGCAGTAAGTCTTATTATTTTAACTATCTTTAGTGCAATAATAATGCTTTGCTCTATTGTTAATTTATTAGTAAATATGGGAGTAGTAAAAAATAAAAAGGTTTATAAATTTAGTAATTTTGCAAATATTGCAAGTTCTATTTTGATGTTTGTATTTGTTGCAATTGGATTCTTTATTATGATAGATTTAACAAAAGATGCTTCAATTGACCTAGTTTTTGCTAAAGGTAGTTTTAATATTGCTTGGGCATCAATATTAAATTTAATTATTAGTTTAGGAATGATAATAATAACAATCCTTGCTTACAAATTTAATAAAAATAGCAAAAAGAAAAGATAATAAAAAAAAGAAGATGGTTAACAACTATCTTCTTTTTTCTTCGTCATTTTGCCGTTTAGTATTGACAATCGGGGGGATTTTGATATAATAAAATAAAGAAATGTTTTTGTTATTCAGTTATAAAAATTAAAGAAGGAGAAAATATTACGTATTTTGAAAAAAATAAAATAAATAAACATTTTCTTTTCTTGTTATTAATTATCGCATTTTTTATGATAACATCTTTTTTATATTCTTTAGTGGACGATAATAAAAATCATTCATCTAATTATTCAATTGCTGTATCTGGGAATTGGGATGATTATCGTGCGAGTAATTTTGCAGGTGGTTCAGGGACAAATTCAAGTCCATGGCAAATAAATACAGCGACACAACTTGCGTATATGTCATATATTGTTAGAAATAATGTAAATTATGCTGATGATTATTATAAATTAACTGCAAATATAGATATGTCTGCACATTATTTTACGCCAATAGGGTATACAATATCACCATTGTTAAATTTATATCAATTTAATGGAAATTTTAATGGACAAGGATATTTAATTTCTGGGTTAACAATAAATGGGGAATCTTTTGTTGGATTATTTAGCAATAATTCAGGAACGATTAAAAACGTAAATTTAATAAATGTAAACATCAAGGGAGAACTGGCTGTAGGTGGAATTTGTGCAGTTAATCTGGGAGGAAATATTTACCAATGTAATGTAAGTTCTGGAACGATTACCAACAGTGGAGAATATACAGGTGGTATCGCTAGTGCATCATTTGGAACAATTTATAGTTGTTATAACGCAGCAACTATAAATGGTGCTAGATTTTCTGGTGGGATTGTTGGAAGGGCTAATGCTAATATGGAGATTGGCAGTGTTAAATATAATGGGAAATTAACAAGTGGTTCTATTCACGATTGTTATAATACAGGTAATATAAGTGGAACAAGTAGTGTTGGTGGCATTTGTGGAAATCATGATGACTCAAAATATTCTTTATCAATATATAATTGCTATAATAGAGGTTCTGTTAAAGGTTCTGATGTTCACGTAGGTGGTGTATTTGGATATAATGGAACTTCTAATTTTAATATTTATGATTGTGTAAATGTAGGCAGTTCTGTTACTGGGAAAAATTATGTAGGGAATATAATTGGAAGAAATAAAAGTAATAAAGGTTATGTAAATAATTGTTATTATTATAATTCATCGCCTAAAACGGCAGGAACAGATGGAGGAAGTTCTGATACTGTTTCTCATATATCAAATTCTGGAAGACAATCGACATTATTATCAGTTTCTAACTTTTATAATTTTATAACATCTTCATCTTACTCTAGTTATTGGAAAGATGGAAGTTGGGGGACAGTTTGGTGGAAAAAAGATGCAAATTATAATAGTAGTTATCCTATTCTTTATGATTTATATCACAATTTAACATTAAATAGAAATGGTGGAAGTGGAGGAACGTCTTCAATTTATTGTTACAGAGGAGCAAAGATGCCTAATATATCTGTTCCTTCTAGGACAGGATATAGTTTTAAAGGATATTATGCTAATTCAAACGGAACTGGTATTCAATATTATAATAGCAATGGAGTATCATCTTCATATTATGATTATTATACATCTAAAACGATCTATGCTTATTGGGATGCAAACTCATATACATTGACAGCGA